>Ga0208917_1000222_pt1 | contig 30554 bp, 34 predicted proteins | sample DEB08_DNA_10_FD_185500 | JGI IMG/M metagenome (GOLD analysis project Ga0208917, IMG submission 185500) | Aqueous microbial communities from the Delaware River and Bay under freshwater to marine salinity gradient to study organic matter... | ecosystem: Environmental > Aquatic > Marine > Coastal ...
CCTACAAAATCAAGAGAGCTAGAACAAATAATATCACAGGCAGAAGCAAGAGCAAAAAATAACGCGGAGCAATTAGATGAGATCATATGAATTCGTAGCTGATCGACTTATAGTAGAATCTTTACTATTAGAACAAAATTATGAAGAGATTTTTAGAATTGTAAAATCTAAAGATCTAGAAACCAAAAAAATAATATGGACTTTGTACCACGGCGTGGACGATCCACACGGTGAAATGTTTGATAATAAAAGAGCAGCTAAACAAGCTCAAAGTAGATTAATAAACTCAGCAAAAAAGGCAGCTGCACAAGCAGCACGAGCAGCTACTGAGAGTGCATTACAAAGATTTATAAATTGGCCTTTAAAAATATTTGGTCGTGTAGCAAAATGGTTAACATTTAGAGCATTAGTTACTGTTGTTGCAGTAGGAGAGGAGGGTTTACAATTAAATAATGCAATTCAAAAATATGAGAATTGGATTAAAAGCACCGAAGTTTGCTCAAATAAATCATTAAAATATGATATTACTTTGATTGACAGAGAAAGAGCTCAAAAACATGCAACAGAAATATCTAATGAAATAACTGATGGTATTTGGACTGTTCTACTCCTAGCAAGTGTCGGAACAGCAGCTATGTTAACTGCACTTAAACTGTTAAAATTTATTCCAGGACCTCAGCAATTAGTAACACTCGGTGCATGGATAGGCGCAGGAGGTATATTGTGGGCCTTAGAAAGATTTTTAGAAAACGACAAAACTTTTCCTGCTATCCGCAATTTTATACATAGACGTTTCACAGGACCTTACTTACTGGACAAAAAATACATAGAACGTGTGTGTCAAGACAAAGTATTTGATCCAGCAAATATAATAGATACAATTCCAGGTATAAATTTAAACGAAGGTCAAGATTTTAATTTTGAATTTGATAATGATCCTGAAGCTTTACAGATAGCACAAGAAGTAGGACTTATTGATATTTGGAATGAAGTTTTACAAGATCCAAAAATGCAAGAGTATATAAAAGAAGCTGAACGAAAAAAAGCTAATAATGAGATTATACCATAGAAATTTTAGTTTCTGTAGTGTTTTTAATATTTTCTTTGATTATATCTTGTAAAATTGATATGTCGTCTTTTGACAAAACATTCATTACTTCATAATAACTTAAATGGCCTCTCATGTACCAACCTATTTTATAATGAGAATATTTTATTTCTTTAATTTGGTTGTCTAAATCTTCTACTAATTTTACTAATTCAGATTCCGAGAGGTTGACGATAATTTGTCGAAAAAATTTGAATAATCGATCGTAATGGTAGTTTGATATTCGTGATCACATTCTGGATTTTGGCAACTAACTGGTAAATCAGGAAACTTCCATTTACTTACAAATTGTTGAACTTCTTTTATGATCCTGTTAGCAACTTCTGTTTCATTATTTAAAATAAAGTCTTTTATTATATCTTCGTTATTTTCTGAGTTATCATTTAAAGATATAGAGTTAATATATTTTATAACAATACTATTATTTAAAATAGATATTTGCTGTGATAGATCTGCGATCTTTGACTCTTTTTCGTCATCTGACCATTTTTGATTAGATCTAATTTGAAAAATTTGTCTTTGAATTTTATAAGTTTCTAATCCAAAACGAGTCACTATATCATATGTAATAGGAATAAGATGATATTTTAAATCCTTTAATTCAAAATAATGATCAACTGGCATATTTTCATATGCAGATAAAATAGAATTTAAATTAACTTCAAATCCATTATCATGGCCACATTTTGAACATTGCGTATCTAAATTATGTCTGTCTCCGTGAGTAGCAATCTTAATTGCTAGCAGAATATATTCTATATCATATCTTACTAATTTTTTTGGATTTAATATAGCCGGTACACAACTTTTAATAACATTTTCAGTAGCAATACCCGAAAAGAGTGCATCAGGAGTTTTTAAATTTATTTCATCCATAGCAGTCATGCCATAAACAGGAATTTGCACAAATTGAGATTGTGCAATTATTGTATCGTTGTAAAATTTACCACCGCTAGGTAAATCTATATACAGTTTAGGCTGTCTTGAATGCTCCGATAAGAATGAATCCATATTTTATCCTATAAATACTTTATATTTATGGCAGAAAAATTTAGAAAGAAAAATTATGGCATTTGAAGAACAATTACTCACTGCACTTAATAGTCTAAACAATCAAATAGATAATTTGTCTTCTAGTATAAAGAATCCTGGTGACCGAGATAGACCTGATACACCGCCATCATCGGGGCGAACTTACAATTGGGATGTCGGCGGAGTTAGTTCAACATTTGGCAAAATTTTAAATAACACTAGTGGTGACTTAAGAGTTTATACTGAAGCTGTTACTAGCGCATTACAAAGTGTAATGCCAAGTTTTTTAAGTGTAAATGATACCTTGAAAGTGACTACTGATGCGCTGGTAGATTTAGCAACTAGTAGTGTTATGGTATCACAAAATTTACGAAAGTTTGGTCTTGCAAGACAAGCAGATTTAATGGATACCTTTAGATTAGCTTCTAGTTTAAACATGACATTGTCTGACTTCGAACGATTTATTATGCAAAATAGCCAATCACTAATTCAATTTGGTGGGTCAGTAGAAGGCGGCGTATCTGAATTAAAACAATTCCAGAGATTGTTAAGGGAGGATTCTGAATTTGAGGGTATGATAGGTTATTTAATGAGTATGGGCATGACGTTTAAAGAAATAAATGAATACCTAACTGATTATTTAAGTAAAAATCGTGCTCTTGGTTTAATGGAAGACGAGGATAGAAGAAAAAAACTACAAGAAGCAATTGATTTTAGAACTGTACTTCAAGGAGTAAGTGATGCAACTGGCTTGCTTGTTGATGAATTAACAAAAGAAACCGAAAGTGCAGCTTCGATTGCTGCAAAATTGAATTATGGTCAATCAGCTCCAATGGCGATAGCATTAGCAGATACTGCTACACAACTCGGATCTACACCAGCAGCTCACGTAATACTAACAGGTATGCTAAACCCTAACGACCCAACATCTAAATATTTTGCATCTATGTATCCTAAAACATATGCAATGGCATTGGAAATACACAGAATGATGAAAGCAGGGCAAGATGTTTCTCCTGAAATGGTTAAATCTTTTATTTCTCAACTACAAAAAGAAGGACAAGCAGTTGCAAGCACGTACGGAGGAGTAGCAGCAGCAGCTGGATTGAATGATTTAGGAGGTTTGATTCTGGGTCAAGGTCCTTTATCAACTGGTGCTCCTGTAGATACTGCTATAAGCCAAAACCAAGAGCTTCAAGCTCAGTACGCAGCGGGCCAAATTTCAACTGCTACAGATTCAATATTAGGAGTGATGGCTGAGTTATCTCAAGCAACAGAACTTACTGGAGTATTTGTATCTAATGCTATAGACGGAATACAAGAGCAGATGGTTACAATATCCGAAGAAGTTGGAAATCTTATAAAAGGTGTAGCAGATGGCGCTATTTCGGTTAGTAGTGCAAGAGTTAAAGAGCTTGAAGATAAAACAAAACAAGCTGTAAATGAGCTAGATACTACAATAGCTAGATTAAAAGAGGAAGGATTTGAAGAAGAGGCGGAAAAACTTCAAAAAGAAAGAAATGCGCTACAGAAACAGTTAGAGGCTTTAACAGCAGCTAAGGAGGTGCAAGAAGGCACAAGATCTAAAGAACAATTAGAGGATTTATTAACAGATCTTGATATAACATTACCAGAAGATGATAGGTCAACAGTTGATAAAATTTTAGATGTTGCTTTAGTAGCAATTAATGACGAAGCATTTCAGAAATTTAGAGGTTTATTTGATCCTGTTCCTCTTGATCCTAATGATCCAGATAAAGATGATATTCAAGGAGAATCTGGAGCTCAAATATTATTAGGTGGATTAGGTACTATTTTAAGTAATGCTGGACAAGCATTGCTGAATACTATGTTTCCAACAGCCGAAGCAAGCACTATAGACGTGCAACCTACTGATAGTATTACTAACTCTGATATGTTTACTAACTACATTCAACTGAAAGCGGCAATGGATTCAGCAAAGGCAGCCCTCGGCGTTCCTGATTCTCAGTTAGAAGAAATGTTAGCCATAATGAATGATACTGCACAACTAGAGGTTTTACAAAAACAAATGGAAGTACAACAAGGTCTGCGCGGTGATTTACAGACAATAATGATGAATATACAAAAAGCAGCAGAAACCATGGCAAATGCAACAAAATGGTCAGCTATTCATACTGCAGAGCAAGCAGCGACTGCAACTGTAGGTGCTAGAGTTAACGCAACAGTAGGACCTATTCATCGAAGCCCCCGATGATAATTAATGAACAGTTACTAGCTTACAATCCTCGTCGTAATCGTCTATTTCTTCCAATTCATTGTTTTCTAGATTTTCTTGATACATTTTTAAGCTGCGATCATACTGATGATAAGCTTGTACAAACGCTGAATGCGCATCTGCAATTAGAAAAATACGTTCTGCGTCTAATTTTATAGGGGTTTCTAAGTCAACAGAAAACAACCACGGTACTAAACTTACATTACCAGCTTCGGTTTCAACTAGGGCAACTGGTCGTAGTATTTCTACATAATCATCGTCGTGATGATACATTTCTGCAATTACTTCTTCACCAGTTATTAATTTAAATGTTTTTACTTGCATTTTTTTGTTTGCTTTCTAGTGTTTTGATTTTTTCATATTGCTTGTTAGTCAGCATCGGACCACTGTTTTCGCGATCTACAAAAATTGGTTTTTGTTTTTTAAGTTTTTTATTTGCCATATTAATACTTATGACCTTTTTGTTATACAATAGTTTTATAGTATAAATATAACATAGAAACGAGCGAAACACAATGTCTTGGAAAAAATTTTATGTTTATCAATATGTAAGAGAAGACGGTTCTCCGTTTTATATTGGCAAAGGATCAAAAAATAGAATACATGAAAGTCATGCTCCTTATGTAACCATCCCAAGACCTGAATTTAGAAAAGTTATTAAAGGTGACTTAACAGAAGATGAAGCATTTGAACTTGAAGTTTCTTTAATTAAGAAATACGGAAGAAAAGTAGATGGCGGAATTTTAGAAAATAAAAAGATTTCTCGCGGTGGTTATGCAGGATGGAATCATTCAGACGAAACAAAGCAGAAAATTTCCAAAGCAAATTCTAGAAAAGTTAGAACAGAAAAACATAAAGAAAATTATAGAAAGCCTAAGACTGCTGAACACGCAGAAAAAATTAGACAAGCAAACTTAGGCAGACCTAGAGATAATCGATACGAAAAAATAGGCATAACTAAAAGTAAACAAAAATGGTTTAACAACGGAACAAAATCAATAATGGTTATCCCCGGAACAGAACCTAAAGGATTTATCCCAGGAAGAATAAGCTGGAGCAATAAAAAATGAGTTGGCGTAAATATTTTACACCGTACGACGGAACTAATAGTCCAATAAGTGGATCTTCATCAACTTCTGGTCCTGCAAGTGCTAATTACAGCAGTTACTTGCCAGATGTTTACGTAGGTTCACCTAATCGTGTTGAAAGATATGGTCAATACAACACTATGGACATGGACAGCGAAGTTAATGCTGCACTGGACATCTTAGCAGAATTTTGCACCCAAAAGAACCATCAAGGTAATCATTTTGATTTTGAATTTAATAGACCTGCAACAAATGTAGAAATAAAAGTACTATCAGAATATATAAAACAATGGTGCAAGCTTAACGATTTTGATACTAGAATGTTTAGAATTTTTAGAAATACATTCAAATTCGGTGATGAAATTTTTATTAGAGATCCAGAAACAAAAAAACTTTATCACGTAGATCCTGCAAAAGTTTCACGTATTATTGTAAATGAAAGTGAAGGCAAAAAGCCTGAACAATATATAATTAGAGACATTAATTTTAATTTTGTTGAAGCAGTTGCTACAACACCTTATCAAACTACTGGAAATATTCAAAGTGCAGGCGTTGGGTATCTAACCGGTGGTGCTCGAGGCATGGTAGGAAATGCGCCGCAATCAACAGGAAGTAGATTTCATACAGAACAGCAAGAAACAGCAGTTAACGCTGAACACATTTTACATTTAAGTTTAAGTGAAGGTTTAGATAATAATTATCCTTTTGGTAATTCACTACTAGAAACTGTGTTTAAAGTGTACAAGCAAAAAGAACTTTTAGAAGATGCAATAATAATTTATCGTGTACAACGTGCGCCGGAAAGACGTGTATTTTACGTTGATGTAGGTAATATGCCAAGTCACCTTGCGATGCAATTTGTTGAGCGTGTTAAAACAGAAATACACCAGCGTCGTATTCCAAGTGCTACCGGTGGCGGCACAAATGTTATTGATTCAAGTTATAATCCATTAAGTATTAACGAAGACTACTTTTTTCCACAGACAGCAGAAGGACGTGGTTCTAAAGTAGAAACATTACCCGGCGGTACAAACCTAGGTGAAATTGACGATTTGCGCTATTTTACAAATAAACTTGTACGTGGATTACGTATTCCGTCAAGTTATTTGCCAACTGGCGCTGATGACGGAGCAAACAACTTTCAAGACGGCAGAGTAGGTACTGCTTACATTCAAGAGCTTCGTTTTAATACATATTGCGAAAGATTACAAGGGCTGCTAGTCGAAACGTTTAACAGAGAATTTAAACTTTATTTGTTAGAACAAGGTGTAAACATTGATATTGATATGTTTGACTTGTCATTTGTAAAGCCACAAAACTTTGCAAGCTACAGACAAGCTGAACTTGACAACGCAAGAGTACCAACATTTGGACAAATGGCTGCGCTTCCGTATATTTCAAATAGATTTGCACTAAAGAGATTCTTAGGATTGACTGAAGAAGAAATTGCAGAAAACGAAAATCTGTGGTTAGAAGAAAATGACGAAAATGCAAGTGCGTCTCCTTCTGATGCAGCAGGAGAAATGAGAATGGCAGGTGTGAGTAGTGCTGGCATAGGTGCAGACCTAGGTGCTATGGATGCCGAAGCACCGATGGACGATACAGGAATTGCTGGACCCGAAGGAGCACCACCGGAATCAGTTACTGATGCAGCAACACCAGCTGCGGGCGGTGAAACTCCAGCAGGCGGTCCGGGAACGATTTAGGTATAAATAAAGTTATGTTATTACGTGAATTCTTTACTGCTGACAATACACCTATTGAAGGAGACAATTATTCTCCTGCTGACGACAGTCGTGTGATAGATTCAACCGATACACGAAAAACTAGATTGTGCTTGTGGGATATCCATAAGGCTAGGATTTGGAGTGATAATTCTGAATTAACTAGAGAAAAAGAATTAGAACATATTAGACAAATCTATAAAGCACCAGCCGAAGCAGGTGCTCTATAATACATGCCTAAGATTGATAAAAGTCTTTATACTAAACAAGAGTATCGCGACTTAAAAAAATTAAAAAGATCAAAAAAAGATCAAAAAATATTAAAAAATCAATCTGATATACAAACAGATAAAATCCAAACTACAGGTAGCACAGCTTATGTTATAGGTAATGGTATTAGTAGAAAGAATATTCCTATAGATAGATTAAAATCTTTTGGAAAAATATATGGTTGCAATGCTCAATACAGAGAGTATTCTCCTGATTATCTAGTTGCTGTTGACACAAAAATGATAATGGAAATCAGTAATAGTCAATATCAAAAATCAAATCAAGTTTGGACTAATTATAACAGAGCTTATGAAAAACTAAAAGATTTTAACTTTTTTAAACCATCAAAAGGCTGGAGCAGTGGTCCTACTGCTCTTTGGTTTGCTGCACAACATGGTTATAAAACAATTTATATTTTAGGCTTTGATTACAAAGGTTTAGACGGTGGTAAAAAATTCAACAACATATATGCAGATACATCAAATTATAAACGATCAACAGACGGCGCAACCTTTCATGGCAATTGGCTAAGGCAAACGCAGCAGGTTATAGAACAAAATCCATCTATACATTTCATAAGAGTAGTTGACGAATTTACATATATGCCTCCTGAATTAAAAAATTTTAAAAATTTAACTACAATGCAGAAAGAACAATTTTGCTATATCCATAGTTTTTAAAAATATACCAAAAAACTACCCATTTATACTACTTTTATTCAAATATACGTAAATAATATGACAGTTTATACTAGCTTCATATATAAATTCCTTTACGTATTAACATTCGTAAAAGAATTCTTTCAGTGGACAGGGAGTAATACTCCGTGTGTAAACAAAGCTATTGTTGATTTTGGAAGGATTATAAAATGGCAGAGCGCAGAAAATTTGAAGAAATGCTTGAGCGCCTTGTAAACGAAGATGCTCAAGGTGCAAAAGATTTGTTCCACGAAATTGTGGTAGAAAAATCAAGAAAAATTTACGAGTCACTACTAGAAAGTGACATGTATGACGAAGATCTAGAAGAAGATTGGGATTTAGAAGAAGACGAAGATCTAGAAGAAGATTGGGATCTAGAAGAAGATTGGGATCTAGAAGAAGATTGGGATCTAGAAGAAGATGAGTTTGACGAAGCTATGATGGCTGATCCAACTGACGATCTAGAAGGCGATCTTGCTGATGGCGGCGACGCTTACGATCTAGAAGGCGGAATCGAAGACGAAGGCGACGTTGAAAATCGTGTAGCTGATTTAGAAGACGAGCTAGACGCTCTAAAAGCTGAATTCGAAGACATGATAGCTGATATGGGCGACGAAGGCAACGACATGGACATGGATGACGACATGGACGACATGGACGACGAAGACGACGACATGGACATGGACGACGAAGACGACGACATGGACGACGAAGACGACGACGACATGATGGCTGATATGGGCGATGATGACGAAGACGACGACATGGACGACGAAGGCGACGACGACGAAGCTGTAGCAGAAGGCGAAAAGTCTGTAGCTCAACTAATGCGTGAGTATACTGAAAAAGTAACAGCTAACATGGGCGACGACGGTGATCCTTCTGCTAAATCACCAGTACCTACTAAGCCTAACAAAATAGGCGGCGGCACAACTGCAAACATCGCAAGAGGCGGTGACGGCGGAAAAGGCGGCACTGGTGCTAGCGCTAAGGACATGAGCACAGGTAACGTAAACACTAAGAACCCTAAGGGTGCTAGCAAACTTAACAAAGTTTCAGGCGGCGCTGCTAAGAAAAGCGATGGCACAAAGTCAATGTTTAGCTAAAAAGGAACAGGGATGATCAACTTAACAGAAGCACTTACATACGACGAGGCTAAAATAGTTGTCGAGTCATTAAATGATGGCAAAGATTTGTACATGAAGGGAATTTTCATAGAGGGTGGCGTAACTAACGCTAACCAGCGTGTCTACCCTGCAAATGAAATTAGTAAAGCTGTCGAAACTATGAATGCGCAAATTAAAGGCGGCTATTCAGTTCTCGGTGAAGTTGATCATCCCGAAGGTCTTAACATCAATCTTGATCGTGTATCACATATGATTGAGAGCATGTGGTGTGAAGACGCAAACGGGTTAGGTAAACTTAAAATTTTACCTACACCAATGGGAAACCTAGTTGAAACAATGCTAAAAAGCGGAGTTAAACTAGGTGTTTCAAGTAGAGGTTCAGGAAATGTCAAAGAAGACGGTTCAGGACAAGTAAGCGATTTTGAAATAGTAACTGTTGATATTGTAGCACAACCTAGTGCTCCTTCAGCTTACCCTACACCAATTTACGAACATTTAATGAATGCAAGAGGCGGTTACAAGGCATTTCAATTAGGCAAAGAAGTAAAGCACGATCCAAAGGCACAAAAATATCTAAAAGAATCGCTGGTCAACATTATCAGCGGTCTCCAATAACAGGAGAATAATATGTTGGATGCACTAAAAACATTATTTGAAAATAATGTAGTTTCGGAAGAGATTCGTTCTGACATAGAAGAAGCGTGGAATCAAAAAATTAACGAAAACAAAAAGCAGGTAACTGCTGAACTTCGTGAAGAATTTGCACGTAAATATGAGCATGACAAGCAGACAATGGTTGAATCCATTGACAAAATGCTAACAGAATCTTTGGCTGATGAAATTGCCGAATTCCAAGAAGATCGTAAACAACTTGCAGAAGCAAAAGCAAAATATGCTGTTGCTATCAAAAACCATTCAAACAAATTACAAAAGTTTGTTATGGAACAATTAAGCCAAGAAGTAAACGAACTACATGAAGATCAAAAATCAGTTGCAGATAAATTCCGAAAGTTAGAAGAATTTGTAGTAGAAGCTTTAACAAAAGAAATTGCAGAATTCTATACTGACAAGAAAGATTTAGCTGAAACCAAAGTGAAACTAATGCGCGAGTCAAGAAACGCATTTAATCAAGTCAAAAAAGACTTTATTAGTCAAAGTGCTACACTTGTAAATAAAACTGTAAGTGAATCACTTAAGTCTGAGTTATATCAACTTAGAGAAGATATTACTCAAGCACGACAAAATGATTTTGGACGTAGATTATTCGAAGCTTATCAACAAGAATATATTGGTAGTCATTTGAATAAAAAGTCCGAAACTGCAAAACTTCTTAAAATTATAGAAGATCAAAAGTCTAAAATTAAAGAAGCTGCAAAAATTGTTTCTAAAACAAAAGAATTAACAGAAAGCAAGAATACTGAAATCAAGCTTCTGAAAGAAAGCAGTGAACGCAAAGATAAAGTTGCAGAACTTCTAGCACCTCTAAGCTCAAGTCAGAAAGAAATTATGTCTGATTTGCTAGAGTCAGTTCAAACTGCACGTTTAGAAACAGCATATAACAAATACTTGCCGACAGTACTAGAAGGTAATACTGCTAAAAAGGCGACAAGTAAAAAGGCAAAATTAACTGAAGGCAAAGAAATAACAGGCAACAAAGAAACTCAAACACATAGTTCTATAGCAGACGATCAAAATGTAATTGCACTACGACGTCTTGCAGGCTTAAAATAAGGAGAGATTAATTATGTCAGAACTACTAGAAGGTCGCTGGCACGACACCAAAGGTGCATTGCTTGAAGGCCTATCCGGCACTAGAAAATCCGTAATGGAAACAACTCTCGAAAATACTCGCAAGTATCTCAAAGAGAGTGCAACTGCAGGTGCTACATCTGCTGGTAACGTTGCTACACTTAACCGTGTAATTTTACCAGTAATTAGACGTGTAATGCCAACTGTAATTGCAAACGAGCTTGTTGGCGTACAGCCAATGACTGGTCCAGTTGGCCAAATTCATACTCTACGTGTTCGCTACAGCGACACAGCTGGCGCAGGCGCAAGCGGTGCAGTAGCAGGCGAAGAAGCTCTAAGCCCATTCAAAATTGCTGAAGCATATTCCGGTGACACAGCAAATGCTACCGCGGCAAGCACAGCAGCACTTGAAGGTTCTGCTGGTAACAGACTAAGCATTCAGATTCTAAAGCAAACAGTTGAAGCTAAATCACGTAAGCTATCAGCTCGTTGGACTTTTGAAGCTGCTCAAGATGCTCAGTCACAGCACGGTATTGATGTTGAAGCAGAAATTATGGCTGCTCTAGCACAAGAAATTACTGCTGAAATCGACCAAGAAATCCTAGCTAGTCTAGGCACACTTGCTGGTGGTGCAGTTGAAACTTACGACCAGGCCGCAGTTTCTGGTACAGCTACATTCGTTGGTGACGAGCACGCAGCACTTGCTGTTCAAATCAACCGTGCAGCTAACCTAATTGCTCAGCGTACACGTCGTGGCGCTGGTAACTGGGCAGTTGTTAGCCCATTTGCGCTAACAATTCTTCAGTCAGCTACAACTTCTGCGTTTGCTCGTACAACAGAAGGTACTTTCGAAGCTCCAACTAACACAAAGCTAGTTGGTACTCTAAACAACGCTATGAAGGTATATGTAAACAGCTACGCAGCAGACAGTGCTAACGTACTAGTTGGTTACAAAGGTACAAGCGAATCAGACGCAGCAGCGTTCTACTGCCCATACATTCCGCTAATGTCAAGTGGTGTTGTGTTGGACCCAGGTACATTCGAACCAGTAGTAAGCTTCTTAACACGCTACGGCTATGTTGAGCTTAACAACACTGCTTCGTCCCTAGGTAACGCAGCAGACTACCTAGCTAACGTTGCTATCACAGACGGTAACGTAAGCTTTAGCTAAGTCTAAATTACACTTACAAATAGGGCCTACGGGCCCTATTTTTTTGACTTTTTTTGGTTGACTTTGTTTTATACGATGCTATTATATAAACATAACGAAGACGACGGTCCGAGTTAGATAGTGCAAGGAAACGCTGCTTGGTAGAGGCAGTAACTTGGCTAGTAGCTGTAGTGGCAGCGCATGAGCATGGAGACATGAAGATGCGAATTTCGAAAGTAACTGTTCGATGCTAGGCTTCGCTTTATTAGGCAGGATCTACAAAGGCGATTGTTGGTAATCCTTAGTCCAACCTATCACATTTTATAATCGATGATAACTCTCTTTTTCGAGCAACGTGACATCGAAGCTTTTAATTGAAAGGTATACTAATTTCGGCTAGTATACCTTTCCTCTTATGTTGATAAATACATTGTCTATAGACTTATGCTGACCCACAGCGTAGACTTAGAACGTCAACATAGGAGAAAAAAATGGGACGTCCGATTAACGAAAGAAAAATAGGTTTTGGCCCAGGCCGTATTGCTGTAACAAGACATAATATCGGAGCTCCGGGCAATGAAGCAACAACCGCAGCTCATATATTAAAACAGAAGTCTTCTACTAAATTTTTAGTAAGATTAGATTCAGATTCCGGTAACCCGGCTGCTGGTACAGTATTAACTCTTACTAACGCAGATAATGGCGCTATGCCAGCTAACAGTTTTAGAATTGATATCGATGGTGCTTCTGATTCTAGTGCTGCTTATCGAGTTACAAAATTATTTAATAGAACAGTAGAAGTATGGAACGACGTAACTGAAGAGTTTGACCGTGGTGCATACAATATTGGTGATTGGCCGGATGACAATGCTGATGTACCAAATAAAGTAGTTACATTCTCTGTACCTGCACAATAAGGAATTGTAGATGTCAAGAGTAGTACGAGTAAAAAACGATGAATATAAAATCATAGTTGAATATGACAACCCTGATGAAGCGGCTGCACGTATTACTCTTGATACTACAGGTTCCGGTTCGAGTATCGCAGGCACCGTAGTTGTACGAGGTGATTTATTAGTAGAAGGTACAACTACTACTGTAGAATCTGTAGATACAACAATAGCTGACAATATACTAACACTCAATGCTGGCGAGACTGGGGCAGGTATAACACTTACTACAGCTGGCATTGAATTAGACCGCGGAACAGAAAATAATGCTAGATTTGTATTTGATGAGGACGTTCCGGTTTATAACGGCGTAGATACTACAGGTGCTTTTTTAGCAGAAGATGCTGTTGGTAATGTATTGCCATTGAGCTCAAATAGTATAAATCACACCGGCACAATTTATATAACACCTCTAAATAGTTTTATATCTGTCGGTGGAGAAGAGGATTACGAAGAAAATATCTTTAGTTATGATGTACCTGGTGGAATAATCGACAATAGCGAACCTTTAGATGACGATGCGTTAGTAAATGCAAAAGCTCTTGAGCAGTATGTGGACTTTAGACTTACCGAAGCAATTATAGGTGCCATCAGTGATGCAGATACTAGTTTTGTAGCAGAAGATTTTGATACAAATACTACTGAGAGTAAGTTTATTATTACTGTAGACGGTGTAAATACTGGGAATATTTACGGTAATAGAACCGAAATACATAATATAAAAATACAGAATAATGAAATATCAACTCTAAATGACGATAGTACTAATCAAGACTTGATATTGTATGCAAGCGGTACTGGTAATGTTCAAATAGACGACGGATTAATTTTAACAACCTCACCTTTCCAAGCAGAAGATATTGGTATTAATCCTGCTGATAATCCTCCAACTGATGGAGTAAAGATTTATGGAAGTGCAGAAGGTAGCGGCGCTACAGGTATAAGTTTTGTAAATAGTTCCGGCACTGCTGGAGAATTAATAAGTAAAGATAAAGCATTGTTATATGCAATGTTGTTTTAAGGATTTGAAATGTCAATAGCAACTAGTCAATTAACTGTAGCACAATTAGATGCAGTAACTGTACCTGCAGGAAAACAATACGCAATTTTAAATATACTTGTGTGCAACAATTCAAGCTCTTCTGCTACTTTTGATTTACACTTTATTCCTAGCGGAGATAGTTTAAATATCAATGTAAACAGAGTAGTGAACGCTGTAACTGTAGATGCCGGTGATACATTTGTTTGGGGTACTGACAATAGAATTATGTTAGCCGAAGGCGACACAGTAACCTTTACGGCGTCTAGTAATGCGCTTTCTGCGACTGTAAGCTGGATTGAAGGCTAATGAGATTTATTAAGAGGCAAAATACTAATAGTTTTGCACCAGATGGAGTAGGTGTAAAATACGACATAAATGGCCAAGTTGTACTAGATAGCTCTGACATGATGTTAGTACCAAAAGGCACAACGGCTAATGCAATTACTAGCTATACTGAAGGGCATATTCGTTACAATACCGATAGTGATGAATTTGAATGTTATCAAAACGGCGCTTTACGTAAAATGCGGTTTAAAGAACCTGCAACAATAACACAGCAAAGTTTAGGTTTTGGTGATGCAGTTGAAACTATTTTCGGACCACTCGATAGTGGTGATTCTGATTATCCTACTCCGGCAGCAGCACAAAACATTATCGTGTTAGTTGAAAACGTTTTTCAGTTAGCTACAACTAATTATACACTTATTCAAAATCCAGGAAATAGAGTAGAAATTACCGCTATTATTAGTGTCGGAACAACTACGGTAATTCAAACAGCCAGTCCACATGGACTTAATCCAGGTGAATTAGTGTTTGTTAGTCAAATAGAAACAAATCCCGATGATGCAATTGAAAACTTGAACACTGATGATTCGAGTTCACCAGGTAGTCATAATATCGAAAGCGTGCCAGCTGCTAATCAGCTAGAATTAGGTGTAGATACTTCAGGCGGCGTGATTGGTAATTATGTGGCAAATACAGGATATATTTTGAAAGCAGGCACTTCAACAGGCCCTTATTTAGACGGATATTACATACAGTTTACTTCTGCTCCTGATTTAGATAAACCAGTAACAGTTATACATAATTTTGATAAGTGAGTTAAAAATGAACTTAGGTATGCAATCAACAGAAGGTAACACATTTGTTTTGAACATACTACACAATATAAAATCAAGTGGTTTAAAAGATAGAGATGCTGTAAAACAACTATTTGATCATTTAGACCATTTGAGCGATAGTACTTTTTTTAGAGAATCTCAAGACGAAAAAGTAAAATTAGCTGCAATTAAATGGTTAGAAGACAACGGCATTGTAAAAGCTAAAATTTTAGATTACATTTCTTTGTAAATTTCAAAAATTGTTTTCAATTTATTTTTAACTATACTACTATTGATTGTTTTTTTCACACCATTATGTAAAGGTTGCGGCCAATCTTTATATTTGCTCCATGCGTATCCTGAATGTTCACCGTTTAATTTAGGTATAAATTCATTTTCAACAATACAAATATAAGTGTAATAAAAAAATTTGTTATCATTACTAGAAAAAGTTTCTAATGGTATAATTTTTTTAATATCTACTGTGCCTATTTCTTCTTGGATTTCTCTCAATAAGCCATTACCTAAGGATTCGTCTTTTTCGTTTGTTCCGCCGACTAACCCCCATACATTACTATTTTTACTTTTTTTTCTGTATAAGAATAAAAATCTTTCTGTATTGATACAATAGATAAAAGCACCGCTGCATTTGATGTTAGACATACTGTATATATCAGTTGTAGTCTAGCCGCCATGTTCCGGCTGGATATATACCATCATAAGACCTTGTCCAGTATGCATCATCAGTAGTATATTTGTATTGAATACCTGTATTAAGATTAGTGGTATAAATTATGCCACTATCATGATTACTAGCATCGAATACAATTACCCATTCTGTGCCAGACCATTCGATTATATCACCAGCGCTAGCTATTAATGTATCCTTACCTAAACTATTTTTCCATGCATCTGGTCCGTCATAGACGAAGTTATATGGTGTTTGTCCTACATCTTGACCAACATTATCACTAGTATTAATATCTTCTAGAATTAATATTCTAGGATTAGAGCTAAGATAATCTGTTGGGTTAAATTTATAAGGATTAACTACGAAATCAACATTACCTCTTGTACCATTAGGTCCATCTATAAGAGTGTCACTCGGTGTACTATCGATATCAAAATCTATATCTAATTTTTTTGGATCTAGGGGATCAACTGATACACTACCAGTAATTTCGTAACCAGTATCAACTCGTCTTAATTTTATAGTAGTAACGTAATCTTGGAATTGGAAAGGCAAAGCAACTATGTAACCTTCCCATGATGCAGCAGGTAAACCTTCGCCTCTTATAAGTTCAGCTTTGCCGTCTATCACAATAATACTACAGTCTTGATAGTTTGTGCCAATTACTGCTGTTGCTTCGCCTTTTTCTGATCCGCTGTTTTGTTGTATTTCTGTAACGTTTCCATCTGCATCAACATCTAATTTATATTGTGACCCTGTACCTATGGTATCAACATCTTGCCATTGATTCATTTCTGGTTTTGTTAAACCTTGTACAATTGTTCCTGTTTCTTCAACAAAAATACTAGAAATAATATTTGTAATAACGCCAAGTCTTTTTACTTTAGCTGGCGGGCTTATAAAAATAGGTATTTCAAAAGTTAAAGTTGCAATGTCTATGTCGTCGTCGGTACCTACTGGTATTGATCTGTTAGACCAATTTACATTTGACAATGTTACTGTTGTTAAGCTAGTCCAATCTATATAATTATCAGTAGTTTGTATTTCTAAGCTAGGATTAAACAAAACTAATAATTGTTCTAATATTTGCAACTTTTGATCGGTATTACTACTCCATATATCAACATTTGTAGTCATAATATAAGGAGTAGGCATTAATCTTTCTACGGTATAATTTTTTCCTTCTTGTTCGAGATACTCGTTGCCTGCAGAATCGTACCGTCTTTCTTTTATGTGCAATTTATGTACATACGAACTATCTGCTCTACGAGCATTGTCAATATTTAACCCAGTTACATATACAGCCATTCTAGGCACACTAGGAGCTATTGCTTCACTATTCTGTGCTAATTGATTAGCTACTTGCCTACTAATATCCCCGTATGCAACAGGTATTTGTCTTTCATCTCCTTCGCCATCCTTCCAGTAAAAATTACTCATAAGCCTGACAATTTGAAGTAGATATCGTCTAATTTGATTATCGTAAAAATGTTGCATATCTAATCACTTTTTGGTCTTAATGCTTTACTTAAGCTTTGACGTTCTTCGATTTCTTCGCCTGCTATAGTATCAGTTTTTGTATTATTAATAAATGTAGTCTTTTGGGTATTTCTTGTATTAGTATTAGAAAGAGTTAATCTAACTTCATCTTCGATTACTTCCCATCTGTCCTTGCTATATCTAAACAATCTACGAGGTAAAAAATCAGTTCGCAAAAAATAATCCCCTTCTTCACTATTTAGAGGAAAATATTTTCCTAAACCAAACGGAGATCCGTTAGGCGGAAATCCATCTCCTAACAAATATCCAGCATAGCCTGATTTTTTAGGCGTCGGCGACATAGTGTCTAATATACCATCACTATCGGTATCAACAAGTTCAATATTTCCATTCTCGTCAGTTGTAACCGTGAAAAAATGTGTAGTATCATAACCACTTAGTAATGCATTTTCCTCGGCTTCTTGTACTATTAGTTCATTTATAGCTATATCTGTATCAAAAGTAGAACCACCTCCATTAGATCCTGTACTAGGATATGGATTACCGTCGCCGTCTGTATCTATATTAAATATATCTTTGTACTCTTGAGAATCATAAATTCGTTTTATTTTAAGTCTATACAAGTGCGGATACCATGTTTGTGTAAAGCCTTGTGATGCACGACTTACGTCTTCTACAACATAAAATCTTTTTATAGCAAAATCTGAATCATTTAAGGCATATTCGTCACGCAGGTTAGGTAATTCTATCACATCACCGCTTATAATTTTTCTTCCTAATGTATTCACTAAGCTTCTTATGTGTACAGTTAAATATAATGTGTCATTGGTTAAGAATAATCCAAACTGTTTTAAATCAAAATCTAAATCAACAGAATTAAATACACATCGTATGTTGTAAATATCTTTTTCGTAAGATCTATCTCTATTTTCTAAAAATAGTACGTCTTGAATGTTCAAAGGATCTGTTATTCCGCCGTCGGTTGCATTCGGATTTACAAAATCGGAATCGGGATCAATTTTTGTTCCTAATAATTTATGAACAAACATATCAACGCCGCCTACAGTAAACATTTCATAGATCTGTTTATCTAGAAATTCATAGTCGGGTCCACGTTCGGGTTTATATAAACTTAGTCTTGGCATACAGTATTTATTCACATAAATACATTGGAGATCTTCAATGGCAACTACTACAAGACAAGAAATTTTTGATTATGTGTACACTCTACTAGGTGGCGGCATGGTAGACGTTGAGTTAGATCCTGTGCACTACGAAACAGCATTAAACAAAGCATTAATTAAATTTAGACAGCGTTCAGATAACAGTGTTGAAGAATCATATTTCTTCATGCCTACAGTCGAAGATCAAAACGAATATACTTTACCTAATGAAATTGTTGAAGTAAGACAGATTTTTAGAAGAAGTATAGGGTCTAGAAGCGGAGGCGGAGACGGCGGAACTCTTTTTGAGCCTTTTAATTTAGCTTACACAAATACTTACTTAATGAGTGGAACAAATTTAGGCGGACTAGCTACCTATAACTTTTTTACTCAATACCAAGAATTAGTAGGCAGAATGTTTGGTTCTTTTATTGAATTTAAATGGAATACAGCTACAAAAAAATTAACACTACTTCAAAGGCCTAGAACGCAAGAAAATTTATTATTAATGTGTTATAATTATCGACCTGATGAACAACTTCTTGAAGATTACTTAGCTAAACAATGGATAAAAGATTATACACTTGCAACAGCAAAATTTATGTTAGGCGAAGCAAGAGAAAAGTTTGCTACAATTGCAGGCCCGCAAGGCGGTACAAGTCTTAATGGTAGTCAATTAAAATCAGAAGCATTAGCTGAATTAGAAAAATTAGAAAAAGAAGTGTCAACAGCAGTTACAGGTGGTGTTGGTTACGGTTTTACTATAGGATAATTTTATTGACTTTTTATATTTTTTATAATATAGTAAAGTATGAAATTACTTGTTATTGGTCACAGTAGACACGGCAAAGACACTGTTTGTGACATTTTAAAAAATAATTACGGCTATAATTTTATTAGCAGTAGTGAATTTTGTTCTAAACTTTTTATATATGATCAACTAAAAGAAAAGTATAATTATTCTAATTACGAAGAATGTTATGCTGATAGACACAATCATAGAGCTGAATGGTATGATCTTATTAGTGATTATAATAAAGAAAACCCTGCTAGATTAGGCACTGAGATATTTAAAGAATACGACATATATTGCGGCCTTAGAAATGCACGAGAGTTTTATGCGTTAAAAGAACAAAAAATTTACGATTATGCTTTATGGGTCGACCGTAGTGAAATATTAGCAACTGAAAAATTTGATAGCATGACGTTAAATGAAACAATGGCAGATTTTACTATAGATAATAATCATAATTTAATTTATCTCCATGAACAAATAGCTTCAGTTATGAATTACATATCTACAATTTAAGCAATCTAGCTGTACTTTTTTCTCATTCCTGATAAATATATTTAACCCATTAGGAGAGAAATAACATGGCAGGATTAGTATCACCCGGCGTTCAGGTCCAAGTAATAGACGAGAGTTTTTACACCCCAGCTGAACCTGGCACAATACCAATGATATTTGTTGCTAGTAGAGAGAACAAAGCAAATGCTTCTAATACTGGCATAGCACAAGGTACTTTGAGCGAAAACGCAGGAAAACCTTATTTGATTAGTTCCCAACGCGAACTAGCTGACTTTTTTGGCGATCCAATATTTGAAGTAGATAGCAATAACAACCCAGTTCACGGTGGCGAGCTTAACGAATACGGCTTACAAGCAGCGTACTCTTATTTAGGTGTGAGTAATAGAGCATTTATTATAAGAGCCGATGTAGACTTAGCTCAAATAGAACCTAGTATTTTCCCTCCAACTTCATTTCCGCCAGGTGGTTCTTTATGGCTAGACTTATCGGATACACAGTACGGTATTCAAGAATGGAACGGTACTGCAAAGCCGGCTACAAATGCACAGACATTTACAACTAAAGCACCTATAACCATTTATAGACAAAATGATGTAGTTGATTATGATAACGAAGACTACACCCCTAAAGGAGCTATAGGTGCAATAGGATCCTATGCAGTAGTGTCTGTTACAGATATTAATAAGTATTGGTATAAAAATTATAGCGGTACTTGGGTAGAAATTGGCTCACCAGCATGGATTAAAAGCTGGCCAACTGTTAAGTCAAGTAAAGCAAATCCGACTCTTACTGCCGGTGCAGCAAATATTACTATTAACGGCACTGTTCTAAGCGTAGATCAAGAAGACCCAACTACAGTAGCATCTAATATAAATGCTTTAGTTATTAGCGGTGTAACAGCAGCTAATCGCGACGGTTATTTAGAAATTTACAGTGATGGTTCTACGTCTGGAGAAGATGATAGCTCATTAGGCGGACCTATTGCAATAGGTGGCGATGTTGCAAAACTTACAGAATTAGGTTTAGTTGCTGGAAATTATTATCCGCCAACAACACAAGCATCAAGACACGTTACAGTACCTGAATGGAAAACTGGCGACACTTATCCTAGACCGAGCGGCAGTGTATGGCTCAAAACAAGTGTTCCTAACGGAGGGATGAATATTTCATTAAAGAAATGGAATTCATCAACTTTACTATGGGACGAAACAGATGCTCTAGTATATCAAAATAATGCAGCTGCCTTAGAAGCATTAGATGTTTCAGGCGGAGGTATTAATTTAGCAACAGGTGTTACTTATACTAAAGTCAATGTAGACAATACTAATCCTGCTAAGTTAAACTTTAAAATTTACGAACGTGTAGCAACCGGATCAACAACTATTACTACAAATTCAGTTACGGGCACAAATCCGGGTGCAGGTACATATACATTCACTGTTGCGAGTACTGATGCAACATATAGTGGGTATTCAACACCGGTTACTGTTTCAGTAACTTTAGCAGGTTCAGCGGTTAACGACTCAGACATTATTGCAGATGCAATTAATGCTGCTGATGTACCAAATGTTACATGTCAAACAACTGATCAAGCTGCTCTAGTAATTAGTCATTCAGAAGGCGGCGAAATTCAATTTGTTGATACCGACGGAATGTTAGAAAATATAGGGTTTGTGCCATACGATAGTACAAATCCAGTAAGTATGCGTTTTTTAGATTATATAGATGGTACTGACGCTACAACTTCTCCAAAGCAATTCCAAGCAACAAATTGGAGAGTGATAGTTTATACTGCAAGCATTGAAGCACCATTTAACGAAGCATCAGAAGGACAACTTTGGTATAGCCCTACATTAGACGAAGTAGATATAATGTACCACGATGGTAATTCATGGGTAGGCTATAGAAATGCGTTTCCAAATACTGATGTAAATGGACCGCAAATAAGAGTTACAAGACCCACTACACAGTCAGACGGTAACGCTTTAGTAAGTGGTGATATTTGGATTTCAACTGGTGACCTAGAGCAATATCCATTGATTTATGTTTTTGATGATACTGTTGTAGGAACAATTGAAGACAAATGGGGATCACCTAAAGATAACACTGATCAAACTACTGAAGAAGGTGTTATCTTTGAGGATGCTAGATATGGTTTAGATGGCGGTACTCCTACACAACAACCAGTAGGAACAATACCACAACTATTAGAAAGCAACTATCTAGATCCAGATGCACCTGATCCAGATCTTTATCCAAAAGGCATGTTATTGTTTAACTTACGTCGCAGCGGATTTAATGTAAAAAGATATGAAAAAAATTACATAGATCTAAATGCTCAAAATCCTAGATTTATAGATGTAGGCACCGGTGATGACGAAGAAATGGAGAACTACTATCCACATAGATGGGTAACAGAAAGTCCAAATCAGATCGACGGAGCTGGAAACTTTGGTAGACTAGCTCAAAGAGCTACAATTGTAAAAAGATTACAAGCAGTAGCTAATAGCAACGAAACTATAAGAGATAGTGAAGTATACCAATTTAACTTATTGTCTTGCCCAGGTTACCCTGAGCTTACAAATGAGCTAATATCACTTAACTATGACAGAGATTTAACTGCGTTTATTGTTGCAGATACTCCGTTTAGATTAGATAATTCAACACCTAGCTTGCAACAATATGCTACAAATGCTCTACTTGCAGCAGAAGACAATGAGCAAGGACTAATTAGTTCAGATCCGTACCTAGCATACTATTACCCTAGTGGTTTTACAAGTGATAATTTTGGTAATAATGTTGTAGTTCCGGCATCGCATATGATGTTAAGAACAATTACATTAAGTGATCAAGTTTCATATCCTTGGTTTGCACCAGCAGGTACTAGACGTGGAACCATTACAAATGCAAGTTCTACAGGATATGTTACTAGCGAAGGTGAATTTCAAGTTGCGACACTTAGCACAGGACAAAGAGATACGCTGTACGAAAATAGAATTAATCCAATCACATTTATAAGTGGATCGGGATTAGTAGCATTCGGTCAGAAAACTAGATATGCTGCTTCGTCAGCTTTAGACAGAATCAATGTTGCTAGACTTGTAATTTATATGAGACAGCAACTTAAGAAACTAGCTAAGCCATACCTATTTGAACCTAACGATAAAATAACAAGAGATGAAATTAAAGCATCTGTTGAAACTTTAATGTTAGAACTTACAGGTAACAGAGCTTTATATGACTTCTTAGTTGTATGTGATGAAACTAACAATACACCGGCTAGGATTGATAGAAACGAATTGTATATAGATATTGCGATCGAACCAGTAAAAGCAATTGAATTTATATATATTCCGTTACGTATTAAGAATACCGGCGAAATTGCAAATTTATAAAGCTAAATATATACAGTTAGGAGCAAAGAAAATATGCCAGTATCATCATTGACTAAAATGACAGTGCCGATAGCAAACGATCAAAGTGCAGCTAATCAGGCAATGATCATGCCTAAACTACAGTATAGATTTAGGGTAACATTTATTAATTTTGGAGTTAGTACACCTACTACAGAATTAACAAAACAAGTTGTAGACATTACAAGACCAAACGTAAGTTTTGAAGAAATTGTATTAGATAGCTATAATAGTAAAGTATACTTAGCAGGTAAGCACTCGTGGCAAACTCTTACTGTTAACTTAAGAGAAGATGTAAACAATAATGTACAGCTTCTTGTAGGCGAACAATTACAAAAGCAATTTGATTTTTATGAGCAATCAACTGGTGCTGCTGGTATTGATTATAAATTTACTACTAAGATTGAAATTTTAGACGGTGGTAACGGTATTCATGAACCTATACCACTTGAAACATTTGATGTGGTAGGTTGTTACATTACAAATGCTCAGTACAACTCCTTAAACTATGCTACTTCAGAAGTTGTAACTACAACACTGGAAATACGTTACGATAATGCTATACAAACGCCAATTGGATCAGGTGTCGGTGTACCAGTAGAACGTACAACAGGAACACTTGCAACAGGTGTCGGTGCGTAGTAAAACTTTTACATTGTAAATTTAAATGGGGGATATTATCCCCCATTTTTTATGGATAAATATTGTATGACTTACAATAATGCATTTTTAAATAACTTAACAAATAGCTACGAAGCGTATTATGGTCCAAAAGGTAATTTAGCAACTTGGGAACATGCTTCTAAATTATTTTTACATGATAATTACAGATTAGCTCCTAAAGTTCCTTTTTTATTCCATGTGAATTTTGTGCTAAATTCAGACGCTAAAGCGTTATTACCTTCATTGTTATACCAAGGACAAAGTGCACTTGAAATAGGTTTATTAGTAAAAACTATTCAATTACCTAAATACACTCCTAGGGTAGAAATTATTAATAGATACAATCAAAAGAAAAATGTAGAAACTCAAATTGCATATGATCCTGTTACTATTGAATTTCATGATGATAATGATGGCTTGAACTATGCATTATTAAGTGCATATTACAAATACTATTTTGTAGATGGCAATTATCAAATAAGGAAAGAAGCATATACACCTAATTTAACTTATAGTGGTCCTTTGTACAGATACGGTCTTGATAATGAAACTCCACATAAACATTTTTTTAAAGAAATACACGTAAGTCAATTAACTCGTGGTGTTTACCATCGTTATACACTTGTAAATCCTTTATTAAGTAAGTTTGATCATGATAATTTAGATTATGCTACAGGTAACAGAGGAACACAAAATACAATAACAATAAATTACGAAGCTGTATTTTATGAAACAGGTGAAATCGATGCCGAAACTGATAATCCAGACGGCTTTACACAAATACATTATGACGAAACACCGAGCGCACTCGGTGGATTGCCTAAACGAAATCAAGCGCTACCATTAGCAAATGCATTAACACCTCCGCCAGGAAACCCTCCAACATTCAAACCTTTATTACAGGAAAAAGAATTCCAAACACAAGAATATAGGTCAGTGCAAGGTTACAGTTTTGAGAATTTTAGAAGAAATAGATTTAAAACTTTTTCTAGAATCAGAAATCAAAACCTTGTTAAAAATGACTTAAAAATTTACGATTTTTTAAAAATTGACGGTGAGAGATTTGACGTTGTAGAATTTGCAAAAACAATTCAAAAAGGCACAGTTACTGTTCAAGAATTAAGAAACGATCCGTCAGTTTTAGACAGCGCTAGACGTAATTTGTGGAGAAGACTGTATCAAGCATCTGGTAAACCAGGAGGTATAGAAGCAGCTGATAGAGAGTATAATTTAAGAGTTAGTGACCCTAAATTCTTAGAAGAATTAGATAAATTGTTAGGACTATAATGACTGCAAAAAGTAATTTACCGGCCGAGCCGAGAACAAATGATAAAAGAGTTACTGAATTCTTTGATACTTATTTTTCAAAAAAGATTGAGATTGCAACAGATCAATATGTAGTAGTGCAAGGTTTTTTTGAAAAAAGAGGTTTTGAAGAAAGTGCTGCTAAAGTAGTAGCTAGTGTTTTAATACAACAAGCAAAAATAGACGGAGTTAAAGTATTTGAATTTTTAGATACATTAGCTAAATTTACTGACAATCAACTTAGCGATTTAGTAATTGAAATATTAAATCATAATAGAACAAGCAGTAGCACTTTAGGTTCTAGAAATACTAGTAATTTCCCTACAATTGAAAATAGAAACATTTTAATCTAATGCCAAACAAATGGGCAAAGGGAAAGTTTACGCCTAAAAATCCACAAAAATATATGGGAAACAAAGCGCCAACATATCGGAGTAGTTGGGAGTTTGTGTTTATGAAATTTTGTGACGAAAATCCTCATATAACTGAGTGGATCAGCGAGCCTATGCGCATACCATACATTAATCCAATTAAGCAATGTAAAACTACATATGTACCGGATTTTTTAGTTGCATTTAAAGATAAAGCTGGTGTAAGAAAAGTACAGCTAATAGAAATCAAACCAAAAAAGCAAATTCTAGGCGAAGCACGTAGTCAACGTGACAAAATTCAAGCAGTAATCAATCAAGCAAAATGGCAAGCTGCTGATGCTTTCTGCAGACAAAAAGGTATTGAATTTAAAGTTATTACAGAAGACGATATATTCCATCAAGGATCTAAGCGCAAATAAATACTAGTATATTATAGGATATACTATGACAAAAAAATTAGAAGAGCTTTTTGATCTGCCTGAGAATCAAGAATTTATAGAAGAAGAGCAGGACCAATTAGCAAAAGAAAGCCAAGATGCACAACACAAGCGTCGCTTAACTAGGGCAGAAGAAGCTGACGAAATATCTTCAACAGTTGATAAGATTACATCATCATTACCTCGAGTATCTGGGCTTGGAGCCAAATCGGATCAAGAACTAGATGACATAGCAGACAAAGCCGTGCAAAGCTATAATGATCTAATGGATTTAGGTATGAACGCTGAGTTACGTTACAGTGGTAGAATTTTTGAAGTTGCTGGTTCTATGTTAAAAACTGGCTTAGATGCAAAAGTTGCAAAGATGGACAAAAAGTTAAAAATGATCGATTTACAATTGCGTAAGCAAAAAATAGATCAAAATACAAGTGAACAATCAGAAACAATTAACGGTGATGACTTGGTTATAGACCGAAACGCTTTGCTTGATAAACTTAAAGACATAGATAAATAATATATTAGGAGTGTTAAAATGAAAACTTTTTCTGATTTTTTAACAGAGTCTCAAAAAACTTACAGTTTTATTATTAGGGTAGCTGGTGACTTACCAGACAGATTCGCAGATGATTTAGAAACTAGCTTAGATAAATTTAAATTGGTAAATTTATCGTCGGGTAAAAAATCACCAATACAGGCTAAGCCCCTTGATTTCCCGCAAATAGAAAACTGTGAAGTTACTACATACGAAGCAGAAGTTCAATATCCTACAACCCCGCAGGTATTGCATAACTATCTTTCTAATTGCTGCGGTGTTAATGCAAGTTACATAACTGTTAGAAATGAAGGTGATCCTTTAGAAGCTCTGCAAGCTAATAAAGACGACGACGCTCCTTACGAAACATTGTTAGATAAAGAAGACATGGGCGGTGAAAGTGCTCAAGATTCAGTTGGTCCTAACAGAGTAATGGAATTACTTAAAGAACTAGAAAAAGATAGATCAGAACGAGAAGTTGATCCAGTTGCAGAAGCACCGAAAGGCGAATCAAAAGACATATCATCTAAAGAGAACGCAAAAGCAGTAATAGGAAATTAATATGAATCATGATCTAAGAAAATATGCAGATATAATAGCCGAAGCTGATGATGAAATGGGAAATAACAGCAGTTATTCAAGTAGTACATCAGTAGTAGTTAACGATAACATGCCAAAAGAGTTAAATGATACCTTAGAATATTTGTTTTATAATGATGCTGATTATCAAGAAAAAAGTTTCGAAGAAATAAAAAAAACAGTAACCGATCAATTGCAATTTTACAAAATGATAGGAAATTCTGGTATAACTAAATTAAGTGACCAAGAAGAAAAAGCAAAAGCAGCAGCAGAAGCTTTAAACATAATGTTTCAAGAAGACGATTTCGGTGAGTTAAATTGGAATGAAGTAGCAAACGAATTAGATCCAGATGCAGCATCTACAGCTGATACTACAGACGAGATTCCAGCAGCTCCGACCGGCGGTACAACTGACGACGATGAGCCTAATGATTTTGGCGCTGAACCACAAGTAGATCAACCCCCAGCTGATCAATCAGGACCTAATCCAGAAGATGATTTATACGCAGACGACGAAGGCGATTTTGCGCCAGGTAGCACACAACCAGCAGACGACTTTGATGACGAAGGCGAAGGGAACGATTTAATAAATCCTTATGGAAACATTACAGTTGACGATAGCGGTGCCTTAAACAAACCAAATCCAGGGCAGCCCGAGTTTGATCAAGAAGGTAATGTAATATCAAAACCAAATGTGCCTAACAGACCAGATGTATTTGATCAACCAGTACCGGGTAGTTCAGGTAGTTCAGGTGCAACGCCTAACAGACCAGATGTATTTGATCAACCAGTACCGGGTAGTTCAAGTAGTTCAGGTGCAACGCCTAACAGACCAGATGTATTTGATCAACCAGTACCGGGTAGTTCCGGCGATAGCGTGCCTGATCAAACTCCAGTCGGAGGCGCTGGTAATATAAGTGATAGACCTAGTGCAAGTGATAGTCAATCAGCACAGCCAACAACACAAACACCAGAGCAGCCTAATTACTATCCTGGTGTAACAGAACCAAATTATAGACAAAGTCTTGCTATTGCGCAAGAGCAGCTTCGACGGGCTCAAAAAAAATTATCTCAAGGAAATCTAAGTAACTTAGACAGACTGCAGGCACAAAATCAAGTGCAGATACAAAAACAAAAAATTAATATATATAAAACCGACTTGATTCCAACTCCCCGCACAGAGAAAGGTAAGCTGCTTCATCATCGTAACATGTTAAATAGATCAGCAGTAGCATCAGGGCAAGCTGGAGATCAAAAAACTAGAACAAGCTACAAAAAACAAGCAGCAGAAGTTAGTCAACAATTACAAAAAGTAAAAGAATCAAAACTTATAGACTTACAAAGTTACATAAATAAGTTATAGGAGATAACATATGGATATGGCAAAGCTATTAAGCCTTTTCAAAGACGAAAATGATACAGCTGAAACTTCTAGTTGTGATATGTGCGGAGGCGATCATAGTCTCGATGAAGAATGCGCAGTAGAAGAAGGTTTTGAAGATGCTACTACTGAACCTGATCCAGAGTTTCGTGATACAAAGTACATGACAAAGAATTTAGCCGGCGGTCTTAATAATGAAAAAGGATCTTATCCAGCAACAGCAGGCGGCGACAATGCAATGAATACAGAAGATGACGAATTATTAGAAAATAAAATTAGAGCAGAACTTAAAGCACTATATAAGTTGTAATGCTTCACAACACAAGTAAAGATCTATTATCTTTAGAATCAGGACAATGTAATTTTTTAACAAATGCTATTGCTATAAAAGATATACAAGGAAAAATCAAACCTTGTTGTGGTTTTGGTACTACAGATCTTAGTTTTAAAATACCTACTGTTTTTGATGTAGATTCTTTAGATGAAATTTTTGTATCAGAAGTCTGGCAAAATATAAGAAAAAATTTAAAAACAACAAACAAAAGCTATCATGCTTGTAGTAAATGCTGGAATAAAGAAAGCATGAATATCGATAGCTTGCGTATGTATGCATTTGAACATTCTGCCCAATTGAAAACAATTAAAAAAAATAAATTACAGTACTTAGAAATAGCACTAGATAATACTTGTAATATGATGTGTAGAATGTGCAGACCGGCATGTAGTAGTAAATGGTTAAGTGCAAAAGATGTTACAAATAAACTTCAAAATTTAGAACACGATCACTTTTTAAATAATAATTTACAAGCAAAGCGTTATAGTGATAAATTAAACTTAGTTTTAGATAATACTAATTTTTCAGACATAGAAACTATACATATAGTCGGTGGTGAACCATTCTATAGTAAAAATTTTTATAAACTTTTAGATAAAATAGGTAGTCAAGCTAATTTAGAAAAAGTTAAATTATCTATATCAACAAACGGTAGTATTTTGCCGAAAGAATATTTTTCTTTATTTAAAAAATTAAGACAATTAGAAATCTTTTTTAGTATCGATGCAGTAGGTGATTTAGCTAATTGTATTCGTTGGGGAGTTGATTTTTCTTTAATTGATAAAAATATAAATGATTGGTTAACACTAAAAGATAATACAAAATTTATTTCTTACACTACTTTAAATATTCAAAATTGTAATAAGGTAAATGATATTATTAACTGGAACGTAAATAAAAATTTATCTTATACATTTAATCCTTTAAATCGTCCGAAATATTTAAAATTAAATCAACTACCTTTGCATGAGAGAAAAAAATTTAAAATTGATAAAAAAATATTACAGAAAAATACCAAACTAAAAAACATTTTATATGATAACAATCTTGATACTAATAATCTTAAGAAATTTTTAGAAAGTTGTGAAATACTAGACAAACATCAAGGTATACAGTTCGAAAAAGTAAATCCTGAGATTTATAATCTAGCAAAAAAATACGCAGTTTACTAATTTTTTGCTAAATATTTTATGAATAAATCTTTAGATGGAACTTTAACAAAAAAACCACACCAAAAACAAACATATACTCAAGAACAAATGGTCCAGTTCGCTAGATGCACGGACCCCGAAACAGGTTATTTGTATTTTGCAGAAAACTTTGCACATATTCAGCATCCCGTAAAAGGCAAATTGCTATTTGATCCATATGAATATCAGCTAAGGTTAATGGATAGCTATCATAATCATCGATTTAATATTAATATGATGCCTAGACAAACAGGCAAAACTACTTGTGCTGCTATATACCTTACTTGGTTTGCAATGTTTAATAAAGATCAAACTATACTTATTGCAGCACACAAATATACAGGTGCACAAGAAATCATGCAACGTATACGCTATGTGTACGAATTGTGCC
>Ga0208917_1000226_pt1 | contig 30365 bp, 18 predicted proteins | sample DEB08_DNA_10_FD_185500 | JGI IMG/M metagenome (GOLD analysis project Ga0208917, IMG submission 185500) | Aqueous microbial communities from the Delaware River and Bay under freshwater to marine salinity gradient to study organic matter... | ecosystem: Environmental > Aquatic > Marine > Coastal ...
TGATGATGCATCAGCAATTACTGTTGATCCTTCAAATGCAGACGTAACATTTGCAAGATCAGAGCATCATGAATTATTGAAACTTTCAATATATTTTGCTCTTGAAAATACAACATATCGCTTAAATGAGGCTCAAGTAAATCAGTGTGAGATTGACTTCTCTATTGATGGAATTGCCCAATTAACATGGTCTGGAAACGCAACAACAATTGACCAAGTTACTACTGCGATTGAAGATCCTTCAAAATCTTTACATGCAAAACCTTCTGGAACAGATACTTCTGTAACTACGGTAACTTATGTAGAGGGGTATAACTATGCAGATTGTTCAGGTCCTGACGATGCTGACTACTTGAGAAACAAACTCTCAACATTGTCACTTCAGGCAACCAAGAACTCAAATGGAATATTAGATCCAACTGCAAGTGATTCTACAACTATATATGATATTAATATTACTGGTGGTTCAATTACCATTGCTAATAATGTTACTTATGTAACTCCAGAAACTCTTGGACTTGTGGATAAACCAATTGGTTCTTTTACAGGGGCTAGACAAATTTCTGGGTCATTAACCATGTACCTAGACACTAAGACTAACGGCTCAAATCAACTATTAAGTGATTTAACAGCTGCTACAAGTCTAGTAACAAACGAATTTAATATGAGCCTTTTAATGGGTGGTGCTAGTGCAAGTACTCCTTTAGTAACTTTTGCCTTGCCAAAAGCTCATTTACAAATTCCAACAATCGAAGTCGCTGATCTAATTTCAACTTCTGTAGAGTTCTCGGCTCATGGATCCGATCTCTTAACAGGAGACGAAATGACTGTTACCTATGTAGGTTCAACAAGTCACTCAGACAGTCGATATTCAGCAGACTATACTGTATAACAATGACAGCGTACAACTTTCTACGAGAAAGTAATGTACACCTCGTATACGGAGGGAGTCGTTATTTATTAAAAACGACTCCTAACGTATCGTTCTCACAGACATTTGCGGAAGATGCATACGAAGTAAAGACTTTGCACGATCAAACAAAAATGTTTCAGGGAACAAGTATAACAAAAGCAAATCCTGCAAACTTTTCGTTTACAGTTTCATTAACTACAGAAAAAGATGAAACAATTGTAAAGAGTCTTTTGACAGATTATGATAGCACAGGATCAAATATAAAAACTTTTGATCTTTTTATTGTAACTGGAGAAAGCACGTTTAAATTGAATGAATGTGTAATAACAAACGGAGATTTCAATTTAGCGAAAGGTTCAAATTTAACTTTAGCTGTTTCAGGACAAGCACAAAAGTTAGAAAGAGTAGGACATGGATATGACCCCTCAGAAGGTTTAACTCCATATTCACTCCCAGGTTCACTGGTGAGTGCTAGTTCGACAAGAACTCCCACCTTATCGCTTATTGATGTGGAAGTTAGTGGATCAGATGTTTCAAACATTATATCTGCTACATTAAGTGTTCAAAATGATATTTCTTGGACACCTTTTGAAACATTACAAAGCAGTCTTTCAGTTACAAATGCTTCAACTGCAATGTATCCTTCAGGGTTTACTCTCGAAAGAAGAGTTGTTTCAGGTAATATAACTCAATATATTACAGAGAACAATTCAAGTACAGTGCAAAGTTTTAATACAGACACTACTGTTCGTATTAAAACAATCGTTAATGGCAACACATTCTTAGATGCAAATTTAGCAAATTGTATGTTTACAAAGAGAATGAGCCAAGGCGAAGTATTTACGCAGACGTTTGACTATCGTTTGATAGGCAATCCTGCAAATTTATCAACCGTTATAACATATTAGGAGAATATAACATCATGGATTTAAAATCATTACTAGTAGATAGTAAAACTACTTGGGTGGAATTCCCAGGATTACTTGGATTTGAAGTAGAACTTGCAAATCTATCAAGAAAAGAATTAGTAAACTTAAGAAAAAAGTGTACTATAAATAAATTTAACAGAAAAACTCGTCAATTTGAAGATGAGCTCAATGACGAAAAATTTGTAGTTGAATTTACAAAATCAACAGTAAAAGGCTGGAAAGGATTAAAATTAGGATATCTTGAAGATTTACTACTTGTTGATCTTAAAGGACAAGACCCTAAATCAGAAATGGAATTTACTGAAGAAAATGCCCAACAATTAGTAGAAAATTCTTCAGAATTTGATAACTGGCTCAATGAGGTAGTCTTTGACCTAGAAAATTTTCGTAGCAGAGAACAAAACAAAGATACTGGAAAAACTGAAATTAAACCTGGACAATAGTGACATTGGAATGACCAAGGATCAATACTTGGAAATGATGGAACAAATGGGTGAAGAACCCGACTGGGAAAAATGTCCTTCAGATTGGGAAGATTTTCCAGAGTCAGTAGTAACAGCATTAAACATATACAACTCTTTAGGAGATAGAGTTTTTGCTGACGTAGGCTATACAGGAAAAGATTATACAAACTATGATTTTTTACTTAAATTATATGAAGTAGAAGATCACCAAAAACAATGGATTCACGAAGTAATATTATTTTTAGAATCAAGAGGTATCGAACAATCTCAGAAAAGATTAAAAGCTGAGCACGATAGATTAAAAAGAAAATAAATGGCAGATAATAAAGTAATATTTGAAGTAGTCGCAACTGCAAAAGGTTTTAATATTGTTAATAAGCAGCAAAAAAATCTTCGAAATGAAATTGATAAAACGACTAAATCAGAAAAAAATCTTGAGAAGCAGAGAGATAAAGGTTATGGCCGTCAACAACAAGCTATAATTCAAACTGCTAATAGTACAAAAAACTTTTCAAAATTAAACCAGACCATTGGAGGCTCTTCTGGATCTGGTGCTTTAGTATCTACATACGCTCTATTAGCTGCTAACGTCTTTGCCGCAACGGCAGCGTTCAGTGCATTAAGAAATGCAGCCGCAGTAGAAAAACTCGGAGAGGGTTTAACTGCTTTTGGAAATGAATCAGGTCAGTCTCTTGATCTTGTATCCGCAAAATTAAAAGAAGTAACTGGAAATGCAGTGTCTCTAGAACAGGCAATGCGTACAGCTGCGCTTTCAACAAGTGCTGGTTTTGGTGTTGCAGAAATGGAAGGATTAACTCGAGTTGCAAAAGGGGCTTCTCTTGCTCTCGGTAGAGACATGGGAGATGCACTTGACAGGTTAACACGAGGTGCGATTAAGTTAGAACCTGAAATTTTGGATGAATTGGGTATTATGGTTCGTCTCGATGATGCAGTAGAAACTTATGCTGCTCAACTTGGTAAAGCCGCAAGTGGTTTAACAAGATTTGAAAGACAACAAGCCTTTATGAACGCAATTATTACAGAGGGTGAAGCTAAGTTTGGTGGAATTTCAGACTCTATTCAACCAAATGCATATGATAATTTATCAGCAGCTCTTGCAGATTTATCTAAAAATATGCTTACTCTTTTAAATAGAGCACTTATTCCTATAATTAATTTCTTCATGTCCTCTCCAGCATTATTCTTAGGAGGCATACTTGCTATGTCTGGAGGTATAACAAGCAGACTTATTCCTGCGATTGGAGATCTAACAGAGAAATCAAGACTAGGAGCAGAACAAGCTAAATTAACTGCACAATCCTTTGCAGAAGGTGCAGATGAACAAGTAAAAAGTGCTCGTGAAGTTATGACACCTACAAAAGAAAGTGCAAAAGCCTATAATGAATTAACAGATAAACTGTCTAAAGGAACACAAACCTCAAGAGAGCTAGGATCAGCAAAAAGTAGTTTAACAAAAGCTATAAATGCAGAAACTACAGCTCAAGAAGCTCAAGTAGCTTCAGGATTGAAAGTTTCAAAGCAAGCAAAACGAGAGCTTGCAGATATGGTCAAAAAACGAGAAGCTTTAAATGATTTAACAGGTGCTGAGATTTCTCAATCAGCCGCAAGAAAAGTTAATCTAGCTCTTGCAGATGAAAACTTCTATGATAAAGAATCACAAGTGTTAGCAGAGGCAAGTAGAGCTACTCTTGGGTATAAAGATTCTTTGACTAAATTAAAAACTACGTTTACTTTAACACGACTTGCAGTTGCAGATTACTGGAGAGAAGTAGTAGTAGCTGAAGGGTATACAAAGAGTGCTAGTATAACTACAAAGATTCTTGCAGTAAGTATGGCTACATTACGAGCTTCTGTAAAAGCAGCTACTTTAAGTTTCAAAGCATTTGGTACAGCTATATTAGGAGCTTTACCCTTTTTAGGACTTATACTGATTGCTTTTGATATATTAAAAGGAGCATTAAAAGGTATAGCTAAATTATTTGGATTCTTTGCAGAAGAAACAGAAATCGCAAACAAAGCACAAAAAGATTTAGCAACTGTACTTAATGGTATAGCAGACAAAATGGATGCTTATGATAAGATAGTTGAAAGATCAACTTCTTCTACAAAATTATTGACAGCAGAATTCAAAGTTTTAGGAGGAATTGCAAAATCAGCATTTGATGAAGCTTTAAAAACACAAAAAGCTTTAGATAAAGAAGGTGCACGTAATAAAGGTACTGATTCATTTGCCGCTAGAGATGCTGAATTTTTTGCAACTCGAAATGTAGCGGCAGGCCAGCCTGATGAAGATTTTATACAAGATAGACTAAAAAATGTGGATGCTTTTGCACTTAGTATCGACACACTTTCAAGAGAATCTGACAAAGTAGCAGCTATTGTTCAAAAGAAACTTGGAAAAAGTTTTAATGACTTTGCACAAGAATTTTTAGCAGCTGGAAACAGTGCAGAAGATCTTGCAAAAATTTCTAGACAGACAATGGTAGAAGTAGAAAAACAAGTAAATGGAGTTTCACAAGCTGCAGAGGGATTAGCTACTGCTCTAAAAGAAGCAGAAAAAGAGGGTGGAAAGTTTTTAAGAACATTTGCAGTTAAAAGTAAATATGATGGACTACTCAGCGCATTATCTGGAGTAAACACAGAATTAAACGGGTTAATAGAACAAGCAAAAGAAGGAGATGTTGATGCCACCAAATTACTATCTGAGTCTCTTTTAAGTCTAGGACCACAAGTATCTTTACTTGCAGGATCTAATTTAGGACCCGAGTTAGACCAAGTAAAACTTAAATCTCAAGAATTAAGCAAAGCTAGAATGGATAGTCTTCGAGCTATTGGAAAAGCAGAAAAAGCGAATACACAAAGAATAGTAAAATTAAGAGAAGAGGAATTAAAAGTAGTAAGACTTAACGCAGCAGAAACATTTAAAAAAGAATTACCTACACTTGTTAAAAAACTTGTAGTTTTGCAAGAAATAGAACTCAATCAAAAAAGAGAAGTAGGACTACTAAAACAAATACAAAAAGGAGCGATTGCAGCTTCAAAAGATGCAAGAGTCAAACTCGCAGCAAGTCAATTACAGATAGATATTCTTGCAGTAGAAGAAGGAGCAATACGACGACAACTAGATTTAAACTCTGAAACATTAAGACAAGCTCAACTGAAAATTCAGGCAGGAGCTAAAGAACACGAATTAGAAGAAACTCTAAGAGATGCTTTAATACAAAAAAGAGGCGCAGATGAAAGAATATTACAAATTAAAGAAGAACAAATTAGAGCCGCAACTTTATCACAGGAAATCACATTAGAAGAAATAAAAAGCACACAACAATTATTTAACTTAACAAAAGAGCTCACTAATCTCACTTTAGATGGAGCAGAAAAAAGAAATAAAATTAATAAGTTTAGACTTGGGGAAAATTTAAAAACAAACGCAAAAGAAGCTGCTCAAGCATTTGAAATAGCACAAGAAAGAATAAGAATGTCAAAACTAGAGGCAGAGATCAAATTTGCTGTTATAGAAGCTGAATATGCTTTATTAAAAGCAAGAGTAGCTACTGAACAAGACTTAATCAATGCTAGGCTAAAATCAATAAAAGAAAGTAATAAACTCAACTCAACATTAGGACAAGCATCAGTACAGGGAACATTAAGAGGAAGACAAGTATCAATAGAAGGCCCTGAAGCAGGAGGAGATGTTGCTCTTGAGAAAAAACTAAGAGGCATGGCAGAAATACCAAGCTTAAATCCTGCAGTTGCAGCAGAATATATTGCTCTTGCAGACCAAGTAAAAGCAAGGATAGAAGCCTCCATAATCACACCTGAAGTATTTAGACTTGAAACTCTATCAAAGGCATTAGGCAATAGTGTTGATATTGGCGGACAAAGCTTAGAAATATCTAAACAAATATTAGACAAAACAATCGGAAACTTAGATTTTGATTTAACAATTGCCGCACAAACATTCTCTAAAAATTTAGGAGATAATTTACTTTCACAAGCAGGAGGAGGCTCGGCGTTAGCTACAGCGCTCTCAACAACAACAACAAGTCTTATGGAAGATTCAATAGCAAAATTAAAACTTGCGGCAGGAGAAGAAGGAATATCAGAAGAAAAGAAAGCAGAGTTAGATGCAAAAATAGCAGCAGCTACAGCTCGACTTAACGAGTTCAAAGGAGGATTAGGACAAGTTGCAGAAACTATGCAGGTGCTTGCAAATATATCACGATCAATCTTTGGAGAAGATGGAATACTTATAAGTGGAATCGCTCAGTTTAGTGCAAATATTGTAGGAAGTTTTGATACTTTCTTTACAACTTTTGAAAATGCAAGTACTAAAACAGAAAAATTGGCAGCAAAATTAGAACTTGCAGGAAATATAACTGCCGCATTTGGAGCTTTATCACAAGCAGCAGGGCAAGCAAAAGTTGCTGAAGTAGATCAAGCTATTGAAGCAGAAAAGAGACGAGACGGTAAGTCAAAAGAATCCCTTGCAAAAATAGCTGCACTTGAAAAGAAAAAAGATTCAATGGCTAGAAAAGCATTTGAAAGAAATAAGAAAATTCAAATGGCTCAAACAATAATTAATACAGCCTCTGCAATAGTAGCAGTGTTAGATGATGTACCAGCACCTTATAACTTTGCTTTAGCAGCTTTAGTAGGAGCAATGGGTGCAGCTCAATTAGGAATGATTGCAAAAACTCAGTATCAATCAACAAGTGGTGGTGGTGATACTGCAACACCAAGTACAGCACTGAATATTGGAAGTAGAAGCAATTCAATAGATGTTTCTCAAAGAGCGTCAGGAGGAGAACTTGCATACTTACGAGGTGGGCAAGGAGTCGGAACAAACGCAAATAACTTTACTCCTGCAGCTATGGGAAGAAAAGGATATGCTGATGGCGCAGATGGAATAACAGTTGGAGAAAGAGGACCAGAAGTTATAACTGCCGCAGCACCAATCGATATAATTCCAAACTATGCACTTGGAAGTGGAACTACAAATGTAAACTTCAATATTAGTGCAGTAGACGGACAAAGTGTACAAAATATGCTCAACGAACAACAAGGAAATATCATAGCAATGATCAGACAAGCAGCAAACGACAATGGAGAAGGTTTCTTAGAAACAGTTGATCCTACAGTTTATGGAGGTACAGGCGGATAATGGCTTTTAGTGCATTTACAAATCGATTACCAGATCCAAATTGGACAATTAGTGAAGCAGGAGAAGGACACGCATCAAGTTATACTGCGGGTCCAGGGTTTGCTTCTGTAAAATTTACAGCAAACCAACCTGTGTCTTTTTCAAGAACAAACAGTGGTCGTGTAACTACAAGATCAATAGTTGGTCATCACTGGAGTATAGGTATTACATATAATCCTATGACTCGCGAACAGTTTGAACCAATTTACAATTTTTTGCTTGAAAAAAGAGGACGACTTAAACCATTTTTTGTTGTACTACCTCAAAATGCTGATCCAAGAACTACAACAAGTGGAACAATTTCAGTTCAAGGAAGTATAACTAGTGGGGATTCAAATTTTTTAATAGATGGAATGGACAGTGTCACTGGTGGATTACGTCCTGGTGACATGTTTAATTTCTCAGATTCGTCAAATTCAAATCATCTCAAAATATATAAAGTTGTAAGAGTTGCAGACTCAACGAATAAGTTATCTACTGATACTGCTTTAAATACTACTGATGAACGTAGACTTTATGTTGTACCACCAGTTGAAAAAGATGTAACAGATGGATCAACACTTACTTATTCAAATCCAATGTTTCGTGTAGTACAACGAGGTGATGTACAAGAGTACTCACTTGGTACAAATAATTTATATACTTTTTCACTCAATTTAGAGGAGGCTCAACCCTAATGACTAAACGTAGTATAAATTCTTCAATAGAAGAAATTTTAGTAAGTAACTCTGAGTTTGAGTATGCTCATCTTATAAAATTCGAACGCCCTTTTGCAAAAGACCCTGAAAGTCCAGACTTTCGTACAAATGCAAATCGTTATGCGTATTTTACAGACGCAAGTCGTGATATAAGTTTTAATGATGGTAGTACAGATCAAGATGGAGCTTCTAATGGCTCTCAAGTATATAGAGCAAACAGAGTAAAATCTATTGGTTCCTATTCAGAAACAACTGCACCAAGAGCAACAAACATGGGTCTTACACTTTCAGGAGATCATCTTGGAACTTCAGTATCTATAACAGGAGACTTTGGCAGCGCAGCTTTTACAGTCGACTCTACTTTTCATGATGATGCTGATTCTACAGATTTAATAGACTTTGGTTTTCGTGAAGGAGACAAAGTAAAAATAACAAAAAACAGTGGAACATTTTCTACTGGAGTAACTTCTGTAATTTATATTATTACTGGATTTAGTAATAATAATCGTACAATGGCATTTACTACTACAGGAGATGATTCAGACGACATAACAACTTATCCTACAGACACAAGTGTATCAGTAACAATATCATTAGAATCAGAAGAACTTAAAGGAGTTCTTGCTGATAAAGCAACTTTAACACTTGCAAATCCCGCTTTTCTCAATCGAGAAGTATTTATTCATAAAGTTTTCATAGACCCAGAAACTGGAAACATACAAGGAAATTCTAGTATTCTTATATTTAAAGGCATTATTGCAGGTTGCTCTATTGATGAAGGACCAAATGGAAGTAATGTAAAATGGAATCTTACAAGCCATTGGGGAGACTGGTCTCAAGTCGGAGGAAGACTAACAACTGACGATACTCACAGAGCATTAGATGGAAATGGAAAACCACAACCTAATTTAACAATAAAACCAGAATATGCAGATGACTTAGGTTTTATACATTCAGAAACAACACTTAGTGCAATTGCAAATTATAAAACTTACGAAACAGTACAAAAATACAGTACAAAGAAAAGAGGTGGAATCGCTGGGTTATTTGGTGGTAAAAAAACTGTAATAAAAGAGGAACAAAAAGAAATTGATAATGAAGTTGATCTTACTGTTGGTTTACAAGGAAAGTTTCTACCTGTAGTTTATGGTGTACAAAGACTTGCAGGTATACCGATATTTGCAGATACAGATGCAAATGATTCAAAAATTGTTTATGTAGCAGACGCAATTTCCGAAGGTGAAATACATGGACTTTATAATTTATATATTGATGGAATTCCTTTAATCTGTACTGATGCAGCAGACGCCGCAGTACGAAACTCTATTAGTGGCGCAGATAAAGATAATAGTCAATTACAGTGCTACGGCAGAGCAGATAGAGGAGATACTATAGGAGGAACTGCAGAAACATCAGCAGCAACTGCTTTAACAAATTTTTATAACCCTAGTTCTCCTTTATCACAACTATTATTAGAAGCCGTAGAAGAATCTACAGATCCAAATGAACTAAAAGTAATATACAATAATCTATTAAAAAATGCAGCTTATTTTTATGCAAATGTAACTCAGGACAATGTTCCTAGTATAACTGCAAGTTCTGCAGATGCACTTGGTTTATCTCACGGAGAGCATGGAAGTATTTCACATCCACATAATATGTCCTTTACATTCTTCAAAGGATCAAATTCACAATTAGCATCTAATATGCTTGTAACTCAAGCAGAAGGAACAGGATTTAAACGACAAAATGATTACTATGAGTCTAGTATTCCTTATTGGAGCCCAAATCATAGATTGTTAGATACTGCATATATGGTAAATAGTTTTGTTATTTCTGCAGATTCAACTGAAATTCCTGAATTAGAATATGTTGTAAGAGGACGTGTTTTAGAATGTTATAACTTTGATAATTCTTATGTTCCAGATGATGTACTAGGCGGAAGTGATGATGAAGCAAATTTTAAAGAAGGAGATACTGTTACAGTTGAAAGAAGTACAGATGGAAGTTCGTGGTCTACTACAAATGTAGAAGGAAATGCTTCAGATACTAGTTTCAGAATATTACATAAATATTTATTGACAACAAATGATGGAAGCACACACTATAGATTTTTATTAGATCAAACTCCAGATTTAGATGCTGTTAATGGACTACCTGCAAAAACATATCTAAGATTAAAACAAGCTGGTGCATCAAACTATTGGCACATGAGAACTTTTAATCACAGGAATATTACAAATCAAAATTTTGCTGTTTATGCCAAATCTCCTACAGCAGTTGGAGTAAACGGTAGTAATGAAATACAATTTACTTTTTCAACTAGTGATGCAAATTTACTAAAGGCCGGATACACAGATGAACTAGCAAATCAACCAGGAAAAGCACTTTATAGTTTTTTTACAAATAATTGTACTGCACTTACTAATTTAAAAGATGGTCAAGCTGTTGGAACTTGGGATGGAGATACTCTTACCTTAAAAAATGTAATCTATGATTCTACTAAAAATAATAATGTAGCAATTGGAAGCGTTACAAATGTTCTTAATATAGATGTATACAAAAGTAGAAATTTCTTCATGGGTGGACCAGGTGCACCTTTTGATGGGTTTGATAATAATGCTGACTTTACAGGAGCCACAATTACATTAAATCATAGTGGAGAAAGCAGAAGAATTACAAGTTATGTTGCTGGCGAAAAAAGAATAGAAATAGAAAGTCCTTTTAAAACTTTAACAGAAACAGACTATGATGCAGGAATTATAAAATTTGATATTTCTGGTACACAAGGGGATAAAAGAGCCGTTACAAATACAGCTTTACAATTACTAGATTATATGAAAGATCCTAGATATGGTAAAAATCTAGATGTAAATAATGATATTGATTTAGCCTCTTTTATATCATCAGCAAAACTTTGTGAAGTACGAGGAACTCTTACTTTAGGTACAAGAGAAACAAATCTAACAATAGGGGATTACTATAAAATAACAGATGGTAGTGGAAATCATTTAGGCTCTGGTAGAGTAAAAACTTTTACCTCAAACAGTGTGACTTTTGATAATTTATCAGGTAAATTTATAAGACTATACGGTAATCATATAGCTTATGCAGATGATGAATATATTGTAACTGATGAAGGAAATTTATATCAAAAATCAGGTGCAGGATATCTATCAACTAAACCAACTCATACAAGTGGAACAATAGGGGGAGCAACTTATATTAGTCCTTCTTCTGTAACTATAAATTCTGTAGTTAATAAAATATCTAGCTTTGATCTTACGAGAGAATCTGGATCAGGTGCAGCTACTCTTACAATTGATGTTTCTGGAGGACCAGCAGCTATTGCTCCTACTTATTCTTTATATGATTCAGATTTTGTAAAGTATTGGAGATATATGGGATGGGAACATCACAAACAATGTTTTGTAACTCGACATCAGACAAACTTTATTATAGATACATCAAAATCAATTTTTGAAAATATGAGCGTATTTTTATCTCATATGAATGGAATGTTGTCATATGAAAGCGGAAAATACGTACTTGATATAGAAACTCAGGTAACAGCACCAACAGCAAGTAATACATTTAATTCAGTAACTTATGATTGGAATGTAAATCCAGAGTATATTGATAATACAGATATAATTGGAAGCATCTCACTAACAGATAATTCAGCTCGTAATGCAAAAAATACAATTAAAGCAAGTATTACAGACCCACAAAATAATTGGTCTTCACGAAGTGTATCCTTTTTTAATAGCAGTTTCTTGGAAGCTGACAGAAAAGTTGTAAAAACAGGAAATTTTAATTATACAGGTATAACAAACTATTATAATGCAAGAATAGGCACAGAAAAAGAATTAATTCAGACTCGTTTTAGTAGAGAAATAAGTTTTAAACTTGGTCCAAAAGGATTATTATTAAAAGCTGGACAAGTTATTTCTTTAAATTATGAGCCTTTTGGATTTTCTAGTAAACTTTTTAGAATTAATAATTTAAACTTTAATCCTGATTGTTCAGTAAGCGTAAAAGCAACTGAATATGATGATAGTATGTATGTCATTTCTGCTGTTAGAGCAAATGAATTAAGACAAGAAGCAGCAACTCAAGCTCAGCCTTTATCTGCACCGAGTGCGCCTACAGGACTCTCCGCAACTACAACTAGACCAGGAAGTGTAATACTAACATGGACTAACCCAGCAGACTTCGTAGATCAAAGTGATGATGTTGAAATCTGGGTATCAGATGATAATAATAGAGAAAATGCTACTTTATTACATGTTGAACTTGGAAATGTAACTAATTTTACATATACAACTGCTGGTGCAGGAACTAAGTTTTATTGGGTAAGAGTACGACGAGTAACAAATCAATTAAAGAGTAAAAAACTATTAACATCTGCTTATCATCCAACAAGCGCTACAGGAGGAGTAACAGGTACTTCAAAAATACTTTCTCCAGATGTACAGCTTAGTCATGGAGCAATAAACTTTTTCTTTGATTCTGATGGGGTTCTAGATCCTTCAGGAGCAGCACAAGACGTTACTGTTACAGCAACTTTATTAAATTTAACAGCAACTCCTACTTTTTCATTAGTAGAAGCAGACGGTAGTTCTCAATCAGATATAACTTTTACGACGGGTGCAACAAGTTTATCTGGGTCAAGTGCTACTGTTGATGCTAGTTCAGCAAGTGTAAGTACTACACCAAAACTATTAAAAGTAACTGTTACTGAAAGTGGAGAAACATTTACAAGACAAATACCAATTGGAATACTTAAATCGGGTAGTATTGGAGTAGATGGGGATGATGGATTAAGAACAATTCAAGGATATCTATACTATGAAAGTACAGGATCTACTGCACCGAGTGCCCCTTCAGGAAATACTTATACTTTTACAACGGGTGTAGTTACAGGAACAGGCATAAATGATAGTGGTACAACAAATGTTTGGAAAAATTCACCAAATACTACAGATGCAACTTCAACAAATACTTACTGGACTGTTCGTTATTTTGGAACAGAGGCTTCAGCAAATTCAAGTACAATATCTGTAACTTATAGTAATGTTGTTCAATTTACAAATTTTGATGGAGTAGTTACATTTAGTAATGGAACTTTCTCAGAAGTTGGGGGAACTGCTATTACTACTATTGATGGTGGAAATATTGATACAGGAACAATTACTGCAGATAAAATTAAATTAAGTGGAACAGGTTCTTTAAGTATTACAAGTTTAGATAATGATGCAAACTTTATAACTTCAGCAGGAGCTCCAGTACAGTCTGTTGCAAACTTAACTGGGGCAATCACGACTGCAAACTTAAGTGCACAAGGGCTAAGATTAACAAGTGACTTTTCTGGGTTTGCTACAGTAGCAACAACAGGTAGTGTTGGAGATACTACTGGTACTTTACCAACAAATAGAGGTGGAACAGGAAGGACAAGCACAGCAAGTTATGTAGCAGATTTAAGTGCAGCAGGTTTACGATTAACAAGTGACTTTTCTGGTTTTTCTACAGTAGCAACAACAGGTAGTGTTGGAGATACTACTGGTACTTTACCAGTAAATAGAGGTGGAACAGGTAAAACAAGCACAGCAAGTTATGTAGCTGATTTAAGTGCCGCAGGTTTACGATTAACAAGTGACTTTTCTGGGTTTGCTACAGTAGCAACAACAGGTAGTGTTGGAGATACTACTGGTACTTTACCAACAAATAGAGGTGGAACAGGTAGAACAAGCACAGCCGCTTACGTAGCTGATTTAAGTGCCGCAGGTTTAACTTTAACTTCAAATTTAGGAGATGCAGCAACAGCAAGTATTGCAGATATACGAGCAGGGACAACCAAAGCGGATGTAGGATTATCAAACGTAGATAATGATTCTACTGCAACGATAAGAGCAGGGACAACTAAATCAGATGTAGGACTCGGAAGCGTTACAAATGCAAATCCTGCCGGACAATTAACAGGGGCTTTTAGTGCAGTTACTTCGGTAACAGCAGGAAATATCTTTATTGGAGCAGCATCAAGTGCAACTACAAACTACATTGAACTAAGTGCTGCAAATGCAAACATAATAATAGCGGATAATACATAATGGCAAAAAGAGTTATATTAGGAAAAATATCAACAGGAGTTTACGGACTTCGAATATCACGAAAAGGAGTAGATGTAACAACTGCATCAGGAAAAGATCTACTTTTTGATAGCACAACAAATTCAGGACTTGGCAGATATTTTCGAAAGTTTAGTAGTGCAACTGCAGCTGCAGGGTTTAATAATTTTATACCTGCAAGCGGCGGCACAGCAGATACTGAAAATGTTTCAGGTACAGAATATCATCCTTTATTTTTATACTTACAAGATGGAATGGGAATAGAGTATGATACCAGCGTTCAATCATATTACGACCCTACCAATACTGCAAATAGAGTTCCAGATGCGCAAGGAACGCAACCTACAAGTGATGATGTTATAATTACAGGAACAAGTACTACTTCAAGAGTTCAAGAAAGATTAGATATGTTTGCTTTTAATTCAGGAGCAGATACAAATTTATTAAATCCAGCTCCTATTAATAGTACTCGACATGCAGGATTTCCTGTGACTTTTACAGGAAATGCAACTGATCATGGAACTAATATGAGATATTTTGCTCCTGCGAATACTGTAAATCAGCAATATTCTTCGAACACAGTAGGCGGATATGGAAAAAGACTTGAGTATCGACTATATAATGGACAATCATTAAATAGCAGATTCATTTATGGAGATACAAGTGGAAGCTGGTATTATGAAGTAGATAGAACAAGAATGGGAGGCAATCCTCCAACAAATGTAAAAGTAGGAGTATTTCGTATACCTTGTGGGTATGGTTATATGACTTCTACATATATGGGATTTTAAAATGGCAAAAAGAGTTTTATTAGGAAAAAGAGGAAGTCAATTTGGATTATTTGTATCTAAGGCAGGATATGATGTAAGCGATACAAGTTTGCACGAAGATAAATTAATGTTTTCAACAAGTTCAAGTATTGACGAATATTTACAATTTACACCTATTGGAAATACAAGTGCAAATACAACTGCTGATACAGCAACAGTACAAAATGTAGGAGTAACGGGAACTCCTACGATTTCAGTTCCAGATAATGATTACAGTAAATTAATTATATTTCAAACAGAAGGTACAGGCTATGTGCCTCTTGCAACTTCAACAGGAGGGGCAACAAGTACTACAGTAACAAAACCAAGTACTTTTTCAAACTCAGGAATAACAAATTCAAATGTTATTTCAGACTATAAATTTGCAGCAATTGGAGACATATTTTAATGGCAAAAAGATTACTTCTTGGAAAAAGAGGAAATAATTTTGGACTATTTGTTTCAAAACCTGGAGTAGATGTAACAAGTACTAGCACTACAGGAGGAATGGCTTTTGATTCAAACTCTATAGAAAGCCCGAAAGTAGTGGGATATGGACAGGGAATTTTATCTCCTCGTACAACTGGAGATTTAACATATGATAGTGCTAAAACTATATATACTGCATCTTCTTCTGCTTCGCATGTTGTAAGAGTATCTCATGGGTTGAGCTATGCTCCTCTTGTATTTGTAAGATGGAGTTATGGTGGTGACTTATCAAGCTCAAAAGCAAAACGTACATATAATATGGGGCATGTTTCTTCAGAATATGCAGTTTTTCAGTTTGGTATTTTTGGAGGAGGTTTTTATTATGTTCAAAGTAAACTTGGAATGGGTTTAAAAGGAGAAGTTGATACAAGTTATTTGTACCTTGCAAGTATGGAGTGTGGAGCATATGATAACGGGTTTGGTGCAAATCAAAATAAATTTAATGGCGTAAATATTTATTACGCATATGTAATAACAGATGGAGCAGACAAAGGAGTATTTTTATGAGTCAGTATACAGTTTTTTATAATTCTGACAAAGAGATTGAAATGGTATTAAATGGACAGGCGGATGCCGCAACCATTTCAGCACAAGAAGGAACAGGACTATCCACTTTAGTAGTAGACGTAGAGGACACACCTACATCTCATTACTATGTAAATGATACAGAAGATGGAGTAGTTCTAAAATCAGAGTTCGACATAACACTCGACTCTATGACAAAAGAAATAGATGAACAATTTACTTTTTCAAATGTACCAGAAGGAACAAATATAGCTATAAACCAAGTTATCACTAGTACTATGGATTCTAGTGGAACTTTAACTCTAACTGCAACAACAGCAGGAGAATGGAGAGTTGTATTTACAAAAGATAAGTATTTTGAATTAGTTTACAAAATTTATGTAAAAAGGAGAACACTATGAATATAAATTTGGAATATGATGCGCAGACGCATGGAACAAAAAGATTAGACTACTTTCCATATATTGGTGACCAGCTTGATGCATTATGGAGAGATATTGATGCTGGTAAATTTGGTGAAACAGCAAAAACTGGAGAATGGTATTTGTCTATAAAAGCAGTAAAAGATAAATATCCTAAAACATAAGGTTTAATCATTTCACATTCCAAAAATAATACTTGACATCAGGTCTTATTTTTTGGTATAATTAACAGATTGGAGGTATAAATAAATGGCAGCTGGGACTTACAATTTTACATTGGAACAAGGATCGACATTCAGTCGCCGTTTAACTGTGCAAGAAAATAATTCAGCACTTGATTTAACTGGGTATTCAGGACGGATGCAAATGCGTTCAACCCACGACTCAGACACCATTATTCTTTCTTTTACAGTCACAGTCTCTGACGCCTCTTCTGGACAGTTAACCACTACTGCTAGTGCTACAACAACAGCTAGTATTACTCCAGGAATTTATGTATATGATTTAGAAATTGAATCAAGTGCAGGCACTGTAACTCGACTTATGCAGGGAAACATAACAGTTACACCTGAAGTTACAAGATAATGGCAATAACAATAACAGTTGAAGAAATCAACAACAATGTGGTACTGGAGCAATCAGACAACCCAATAACAGTATCAACAACCCTAGACTTAGTAACAATTGGAGGACTAGCTTCAGATATAACAGTAGAAGCACATAATACAGTTCCTTCAGGAAGTCTACAAAATGCTATAAATATATTAGCAGACCAGTTTTTTAGAGGAGCAAGCGCTCCTTCAGGAAGTAATTTAGAGGAAGGAGATCTTTGGTACGACACTGATGATGATCAGCTTAAAGTATATAGAGAAACCTCCACTAATGTTTTTGAATTCGTACCCCTTGCAGCAGCAACGGATACAATGGACAACCTAGATGGAGGACAATTCTAGGAGTCAAATAGGAAGAAATTATGGCACAAACAATAAAAATTAAAAGAAGTACCACGGCCGCCGCTCCTTCCAGCGCTCTTGGTGCAGGTGAGTTAGCCTATTCGTTTAATTCGGATAAGCTATTCATCGGTCCTGCTACAGGTTCTACTAATGCGATTATAGGTGGAGCCACTTATGTCAATCTATTAGATCACACAGCAGGTACACTAACCGCAAGTTCTGCAATTATAGTTGACTCTGATAGTAAAATAGATCAATTAAAGACTGCTAACTTAACAATAGGAGCAAACTCAATAACATCTTCATCAGGAGATGTAGACATTGTAGCAGCAGCCAATTTAGACTTAGATCTAACTGGCGGAACTATAGACTTAACTTCACAAGCTACAGAATTGAGTATTATTGATAACTCTGGAACATCTTTTGTAATCACAGAAGGTGCCAATGCTTATTTAACTTTTGATACTACAAACTCAGCAGAGAAAATTACACTAGGTAAAAAATTAGAAGCTGGTTCAGTAGAAATAGAAGGTTCTGCTTTTGATATTAATGGTGGATCAATTGATGGTGCTGATATTGGTGCCAACGATGCTGCCTTTAACATTACTTCAACAGGAACAATTAACTTTAACTCTGCTACAGTATCAGACTTAGGTTCTGTTACAACTGTAGATATTAATGGCGGTACAATTGATGGTGTTACTATTGGAGGTAGTTCTGCAGGAGCTATTACTGGTACAACTATTGAAGGTACAACTTTAACAGACGGCACAGCAACAATTACAAGTGGTGGAATATCTGGCATTACTCAACTAGATGTTGATAATGTAAGAATAGATGGAAATACAATTTCTACTACAAACTCAAATGGTAATTTAACATTAAGTCCAAATGGTACAGGCACAGTTGTCGTACCGAGTGGTTATAAAGATAGAGCAGGCTTTGGAGCAACTTCTCTTGTAACAAAAGAATATGTTGATGCAGTTAAAGTAGGATTAGACGTAAAAGATTCCGCAAGAGTTGCTACAACAGGATCAAACATTGATCTTTCTAGCGCTCCAGCAGCAATTGATGGTGTTACTCTAACTTCTGGTGACAGAGTTCTTGTAAAAGATCAATCAACAGCTTCTGCAAATGGTATTTATACATATGCAGGTAGCGGAAATTCAATGACACGAGCAACTGATTTTGATGCAGATGCTGAAGTTACAAGTGGTGCTTTTGTATTTATTGAAGAAGGTAATGCAAACGGTGATAATGGATTTGTATTAACTACAGATGGCTCTATTACTGTTGGAACAACTAACTTAGCTTTTGCTCAGTTCTCAGGTGCAGGATCAATTACAGCAGGAGATGCTTTATCAAAATCTGGTAATACATTAGATGTTAATGTAGATGATCAGACAATTCAAGTATCTGGCGATAATCTTAGATTAAAAGGAATTACCCAAACTGCAACTGGTGACTTAATATTTGGTAGCACAAATGGAGCAAATACAGGATATCAAAGACTAGCAATTGGAACATATGATTCTACAAATAGTGTTGGTCAGATATTACAAGTTGGAGCAAATAGCACAGTAACTTGGTCAAGCACAATTGACGGAGGAACATTCTCCTAAATAAATTTTTCAGCGTATATACGCATAGACAAGGAATACCATAAATATGGCGCAGACAATTAAATTAAAAAGGTCTAATACTTCAGGATCTAAACCAACGACAAGTAATCTTGCATTAGGAGAAATAGCTCTTAATACAAAAGATGGTTTATTTTTCTTAAGAAGATATGTAGATGGCACAGATGGAAATGATACTATTACTGCCTATACACCTGAGTATATAAACGAATATAGTTCACAAATTGATGTCACAGTTACTGTAGACACAAAAACTGCTGCGCACCCAGAATATAACAACGGTTCTTCAAATGGCTATCTTCTTGATGGCATTGAAGGACCTTTCCTTGCTTTAACACCTGGAAATACTTACAGATTTGACCAATCTGATTCTTCAAATTCAGGTCATCCTTTTCGTTTCTACCTAGAAGCCGATAAAACAACATCATACACAACAGGAGTTACTACAAACGGAACCGCAGGTTCTTCGGGCGCATATACTGAAATAGCAGTATCAACAAGTACTCCTCAAGTTTTATACTATCAATGCTCTGCTCATAGTTATATGGGTTCAGGCTCTTATACAGAAGCGGGTACTATAAGCACATCACAACTTCAAGCAGACTCAGTAACAACTGCAAAAATAGCTCCAAATGCTATAACTTCAGCTGAAATAGCTCAAAACAGTATAGGAAGTAGTGAAATTGCAGAAAACACTGTAGGAAGCAGCGAGATAGCAGAAAATTCAATTACTTCAGTTCACATAGCAACTGGAGTTGTTATAGAAACAGATGTAGCAAATAACTCTATAACCTCTTCAAAAATAGCAACAAATGCAGTAGGTTCTACAGAAATAGCGCAGAATTCTATACTAACAAAACATATTGATGATAACCAAATAGGTATTGATCAATTAAATGTTACAGACGGTACAAGTGGACAAGCACTTACAACAGACGGAGCGGGAACTCTAAGTTTCTCTACAGTAGCATCAAGTTTATCGGGTGCTTCTGATACAGATATAACTTCACCTTCAAGTGGACAAATACTAGTTCACGACGGAACAGATAGTTTTGATAATGTCTCTATTAGTGGAGATGCAACTTTAGCTTCAGACGGAACTTTAACAATCGCAACAAATGCAATCGAAAGTACAATGATTGCACAAAACTCTATTCTAACAAAGCATATAGACGATAACCAAATAGGAATAGATCAACTAAATGTAACAGATGGAACAAGCGGACAAGTACTTACAACAGATGGTGCAGGATCACTTTCATTTAGTACAGTAAGTGGTGGTAGTGGATCACAGAACCTTTTTTCTACAGTTGCAGTATCAGGACAATCAGACATAGTTGCAGACTCAACAACAGACACACTTACAGTTGCAGCAGGAAGTGGAATATCACTAACAACAGATGCTTCTACAGACACCCTTACAATTACAGCAACAGGAAGCGGACTATCAGCAAATGCAGTAACTAGTGCTTATTTAGCAAGTAATGCAGTCTTAAGCAGACATATAGCTACAGACGCAGTAGGCTCGAGTGAATTAGCAGCAACAGGAGTAACTGCAGGAACATACGGTTCTTCAACAGCAACTCCACAACTTACAGTAGATGAAGATGGTCGTATAACAAGTGTTGGAAATGTTACAATTTCTTCAAGCGGAGGCGGTGGTTCAGCAGGTTTAAATCAAGTTGTAACTACTTATGAAAGTACTGGAGACGGTTCTACAGTTGCTTTTAACACTGGAACAACTATTACCAGCGAAGATTTAACTTGGGTATTTATAGATGGTGTTTATCAAGAAAAAGGTGCCTATAGTACAAGTGGTTCAACAGTAACTTTTAGTGCAGCTCCACCAAACGGAACAAGTATTGAAGTACTAAACTTATCAAGTATCACAACTGGTGGTGCTTTTGATCATAATTCTTTTAGTGGAGACGGTTCAACAACAGATTTTACACTTGCAAATACTCCAGATTCAGAAACAGATCTGATTGTATTTATAGATGGTGTTTATCAAAATAACAATGCTTTTAATGTAAGTGGCACAACTTTATCTTTTGATACAGCACCAGCAAATGGAACAACAGTAATTGCATATAGTATTGGTGGTGTTGTAACTGGAAAAGCAAATATTGTAAATACTTTTAATGGCGATAGTTCAACAACAGATTTTACTTTATCAATTGATCCAAAAGATGAAAAGAACACAATAGTTTTTGTAGGCGGTGTATACCAGCCAAAAGCTACATATAGTATAAGTGGAACAACATTAACTTTTTCAGAAGCTCCTCCTACAGGAACAGGAAATATTGAAGTTTCTATTTCCCAAATTACAACAACAACTCAACTCGCAGCAGACATTTTAGATGGAAATACTTTTACAGGGAGTACAGAACTTACAGGAGAGTTAACAGCAGGTGAATTTATTGGTGATTTACGAGGTGCAATATTATTTAAAGCAAAAGCTGGAGAAGCTTTATCAAAAGGTAATGTTGTTTATATATCTGGTATCTCTGGAAATACAACAGTTGTTTCAAAAGCAGATGCAGATGATGCTGCTAAAATGCCAGCTTTTGGTATTATGGCAGAGGACGCAAGTAATAATTCTTCTGCTACAGTTTATACATTTGGTACTTTATCTGATATTGATACATCAAGTTTTTCAGAAGGTGATGAATTATTTGTTTCTACCACAGCAGGTGCATTAACAAATACTGCACCAACTGGTGAATCATCAGCTATACAAAAGATGGCACAGGTTACAAGATCAGATGCAAGTGCTGGTTCAATTAAAATTATGGGTGCAGGCAGAAGTAATGCAACACCTAATTTAGATGACGGTGATATATTTATTGGAAATGGATCAAATCAAGCAGTTACTTCTGCTCTTAGTACAGAAGTAGAAAGTTATTTAGATGGAGGTACATCAACTCCTTCTTTTGCATCTTTAAATGTTACAACAACAACAACAGATGATTCTGTTACAATTACAACAACAGAAGATTCATCAGCCGCAGCTCCAGTAGTTACTCTAAAAAGAAATTCTTCTTCACCAGCAGATGCAGATTATTTAGGACAGATTAAATTTAAAGGAGAAAATGATGGTGACCAAGAAGTAGTATACGCAAAGATTACAGGTAAAATTGGAGACAATACAGATACTACAGAAGATGGTATTATTGAATTTGCAAATATAAAAGACGGTTCACAAACAATTACAGTAAGACTTAATTCTGATGAAATGCAGCTTATAAATAGTACTGGACTTAATGTTGGAGGTACAAGTGTTCTTTCAGGATTAACTTATCCAACATCAGATGGTTCAGCAGGACAGTACCTCCAAACAGATGGTGCTGGTACTTTATCTTTTAGTACATTAATTGCCACTGTAAGTGATATAAGTGATCTAACTGCTACTGCTACGGAACTGAACTACCTAGATGGTGTTACTGGTATTACACTAGGTTCTGCTAACGAATTACTTGTTGTTGGTGGAGATGGCTCTAGTATTGTAAGCGATAGCACTTTAGCAGTTGATACTAGCAATAATAGATTAGGTATTAATCAATCCTCACCTGACGTAACATTACATATGACAGGTGAAGGTGCTCAAACAGCACAAATTCGTATGGAGCAGTATAACGATAGTGCTGACGCTCCAGATTTAAGAACAAGAAGATATAGAGGCACGATTTCTTCACCAAGTGCCATATCATCAGGTGATTATCTATATAGAAGTAACCACGAATATTGGAACGGTTCAGCACTGATTACTGGTGGTTCGTTTGGTTTTGACAACACTAACAATGCCAACAGAACACAGTTTGCTGTTTCAGTTACCACAGACGGTACATCAGCGGATATTAATACCGCAAGTAAAACACAATTAAAAATAGACGGCAACGACAGTGGTGCAATTACATTTAATAACGCATATAAGTTTCCAACCAGCGATGGTAGTGCTAACCAAGTATTAACAACAGATGGATCTGGTGCTTTATCTTTTAGTACAGTAAGTGCACCAACATTTAAAACTTTTGGTACATCCTCCATAATGATTGGAGATACAACCACAGGAACGATTAATGCTGCTAACTATAATGTTGGTTTAGGTGTAGATGTTTTTGCAGCTTTAACAGAAGGTGATTATAATACAGCGGTTGGGTTTGGTGCAGGTACAGCTCTAACCACAGGCGAACAAAACGTCATTATGGGATCACTTGCAGGTGATGCTTTAACAGATGCCGATTTTAATGTAGCAGTAGGTATTGCAGCTTTAGGTGCGGACACTTTAGGCAGTAGGTCAACAGCTATTGGTCACGGAGCGTTAGAGAATCAAAACTTTACATCTGCTACAGATACTTACAACACAGCAGTTGGTTATGTGGCAGGTCTATCAATAACCACAGGTAGATACAATACTCTTATAGGCGGTCTTTCGGGTGATGCGACTACTACAGGTAGTTTTAACACTACACTTGGGTATAACACTTTAGGTGTAAATACAACAGGGGATGCAAACGTAGCGATTGGATATAGTGCCTTAGCTGCAAACACCACCGCTAACAACAACGTAGCTATTGGTAATGGCTCTATGGGGGCTAATACTACAGGTACTTTTAATGTGGGTGTAGGTCAAGGCTCTTTAGCATCTAACACCACAGCATCTAACAACACCGCAGTTGGTAGAAGTGCTTTACTATCAAACACCACAGGTGCAGGAAACGTAGCAGTTGGTGCTTTAGCTTTAGATGCTAGTACCACAGCAGAGAATACTACAGCTGTTGGTTATAGTGCTTTAACAGCAACCACCACAGGTATAAATAATACAGGGATGGGTGCTTTTACTTTAGGACAAAACACCACAGGTGTTAATAATGTTGCTGTTGGATATGCATCTTTAAACGCAAACACAACTGGAAGCAACAATGTAGTAGTCGGTTATAACGCCTTAGATGCTAATACCACAGCCTCTAACAATACCGCACTTGGTTATTTTGCACTTTCAGCAAACACCACAGGATATAGAAACACCGCAGTAGGTTCAAATGCTTTAGATGCAATTACCACTGGTATACAAAATACTGCGGTAGGACAAGATGCTGGTGGGTCAGGAACAACTGCTGTAAACATAAACGCTTTTGGATATGGAACTTGTGGCTCAGTTACAACAGGCTCTAATAACACTGGATTTGGTACTGAGGTTTTAGCTTCAGTAACTACTGGTAGTAATAATGTTGCTATGGGAACTGAATCCTTATTAGTCAATACTGCTTCAAACAACACAGGAATCGGACATAGTGCATTAAGATTAAACACCACAGGTGAAAATAATACAGCATTTGGCTCACAAGCATTAACAGCCAATACAACTTCTACAGCAAATGTAGCTGTAGGACATGCAGCAGGATATTCAAACACCACAGGTTCACGCAATGTTTGGGTTGGTAAAAGTGCAGGGGTTAATGCAACTACTGGGGTTGATAATACATTGATAGGTTACTTAGCAGGTGGAGATATTACCACTGGAAATTACAATACAGCAATTGGTACACAGGCTTTGGATGCTATGTCTACAACAAATAGCAACACAGCAGTTGGATATTCGGCTGGTGGTTCTGTTACTACTGGTTCATTAAACACTTTTATTGGTACTCTTGCTGGAGATAACACAACAACTGGTGTGGGAAATCTAGCTATTGGGTATGCTATGAGGACTTCAGCCACAGGTAGTGTAAGAGCACACATTGGCTATAATAATGGAGATACTGGTACAGCAGATTATGCTATAACTTTTGGTAGGAGTGGAACTGACTGGTCAAGACTTTCTTTTGGTGCTTCTAGTTTTACCACTGGTTCTGATGAACGTAAGAAAAAAGATATTACAGACCATCCTTTAGGTTTAGATTTTATTAAACAATTAAGAACTGTTAATTATCATTTTAAAGCACCTTGTGATGTTCCTGAAGAATGGGATACCTATAAAGCATCTGAAACTGAAGCAAAAATAACCACTTGGCAAACAGGTATGTTGGCTCAAGAGGTTAAAGCAGCCTTAGACAATTTAGGTGTAGATGCTGAAAAATTTAATGGTTGGGGTCAAGAACCCGATGGTATGCAAACGCTTGATTACGGTCAATTTGTTATGCCATTAATTAAAGCATTACAAGAAGCAGATGATAAAATAGATGCACTAACAACAAGAATAACAGCCTTAGAAGGCTAACAACAGGAGTATAAAAAATGGCAACAGTAACAGAAGTATTAACAGCAGCAACCGATAGCGTAACGCTTATTAATGATATTAATGGTGGTACATACGATGTTGGAAATATGACCCAAGAAGAAATCAACGATTTGGTACAAAGAAATGTAGACCATCTTGAACTTATCTTGGCTTATACAGAACCTGATGTAGTAGGCGACTCATCAGATAAAACAAGTTATACAACAGCAATAACAACAGGCAAAGCATATATACAAGAGAATAGCTAATGGCATTAACAAAAATATCAGCATCAGTAATTGCAGCGAATGCAATCGTTGCCGCAGGAGTCGCAGAGAACTCTATATCTACGAGTGAAATTGCCACAGATGGAGTAGGCACTTTACAAATTAGTGATGGAGCAGTAACTTCTGGCAAACTAGAAACAAATGTTGATATAGCGGGTACTCTCGATGTTACGGGTGTATTAACTGCTGATAGTAATGTCGTAATTGCAGGAAACTTAACAGTCAATGGAGCAACTGTAACAAATTCATCTACAAACACAACAATTGCAGATGCTCTTATAGAATTAGGAACAGGAACAACAGGAAGTCCTGCAAATGACGCAGGTATCGTAATAGAACGAGGGGATTCAGATAATGCATTTATCGGGTGGGATGAAAGCGCAGACACCTTTATACTTGGAACAGGAAGCTTTACAGGGGCAAGCACTGGTAATTTAACAATTTCAACTGCACCTTTATCTGTAGGAACATTGACAGCTTCTGGTATAACTTATCCAACAAGTGATGGTTCAAGTGGACAAGTACTGAAAACAGACGGAAGTGGAAACTTAACTTTTGACGCACAAACAGCAGTTGTAGATAACTTTACAGCAACAGGAGACGGTTCAACAACAGATTTTGATACAGGCATCAATCCAGGAGATGAAGTAAATACATGGGTATTTATAGATGGTGTCTATCAGCAGAAAGGAGAATACAGTTACAGTGGCTCTACAATTTCGTTTAGCACTGCGCCCGATAGTGGCGCGACTATAGACGTCACCACAGGAACAGTCGGAGGCTTTGCAAGCGCAGACTCTGTACTTGGAGTATACGAAACAACTACAACAAACACGGATACATATACTACTGGTATTAGTGCATCAAACGAGAACAATACTTGGGTATTTGTAGGTGGTGTATATCAACCAAAAGATAGTTATACTTTTTCAAGTGGTACATTAACTTTTGATGCCAATACTCCTACAGGACAAAAATTATCAGTAACTGCTACAAAATCATTATCTGCAGGAAGCGTAGAAACAAACTCAATAACAGCAAATGCTGTTACGTCAGCAAAAATTGCATCAAATTCTATACTTTCTCGACACATAGCAAACAATAGTATTGTTGGAGCAGATATAAGTGCTACTACACAAATAACTGCAAGTACCTTTACAGGAGCACTTACAGGTGACGTAACAGGTAATGTTGTAGGAAACTTGACAGGTACAATACAGACTGCAGCACAAACAAATATAACAAGTGTTGGAACTTTATCAGCTTTGACAGTTTCAGGACAATTAACAGCAGGTGGATTATCATATCCAACTTCTGACGGAACAAACGAACAAGTATTAAGAACAGATGGAAGTGGAAACCTTTCTTTTGGAACAATTAGTGGTACAACAATCAATAACAATACAAATAATTATGTAATGACTGGTACAGGTACTGCGAATACTTTAAATGGTGAGTCAGGTTTGATCTTTGATGGAACTAATCTGTTGGTGGGTACTACAGATGCTGGTTATCCTGATTTTGGAGATAATTTAACTATTGCAGACACAGGTCATTCTGGAATGACTATTAGAAGTGGCACATCAAGCAATGGTACTTTGTATTTTTCTGATGCTACAGGCACAGGATCAGGTACTTTTGCAGGAAAAATCGCTTATGAACACAGCAATAACAAAATGTTATTTTCTACAAATAGTCTTAATAGACTAGCCATAGACTCCAGTGGCAACGTTGGTATTGGTATGACTGCACCAACTGCTGTAGGAAATTATAAAGTATTACAATTACAAGGTAATTCTACAACCAATGGTGGGATGATTCGTATTGAAACATCTGATGGTACTAGTGGAGTAGCTAGATTTTATGCAGGTTCAGGTTCTACAGTTTTAGAATCTAATTCTAATACTCCTTTAGCATTTGGTACAAATGCGACAACTCGTATGACCATTGATACATCAGGCAACGTTGGAATTGGTACTAGTTCGCCTAGTGATTACTATGCAAATAAATTCGTTGTTAGTGCGGGATACGCTGACGGGATTACTATTGCGGCAAGTGCAACTACATATCTTAATTATTTAATGTTTGCAGATACGACAACTTCTGCTGGTCAAGGGTGGATAGGTTATTACCATAACGGAGACGCTTTGACTTTTGCCTCTAACAGCGCAGAGCGTATGCGTATCGACTCATCAGGCAACGTTGGTATCGGCAAGACTCCAAACAGAAGTAGAAAATTAGAAGTTGCAGGAACTATGAATTTAGATGATGGTTCTGAGTATGAATGGGGAGATGGTTCAATATCTATTGGAGGAAATTCATCAACAGATATAATGACCTTTGCAACTGCTGGTACAGAAAGCATGAGGATTACTAGCACTGGAAAAGTTGGAATTGGAACTACAAACCCGTCAGATAATCACTTAAGTATTAGTTTTGAAGATAGTACAACATATTCAGGAACAACTGCTCAAACTGGTAATGGAATATTTGTAAATAATAGACACTATACAACCACAGAAGGATTTTCACAAATTAGATTAGGTGTTAGTGGAGATAGTGGATCCTCCTATGCAAGGCTAGTAGCTATAGAACCTGGCCAAGCACAAAGTGATTTTGCGATATGTCTTCGTAATGGCTCTACATATTTTGAAAGATTTAGATTACAAGGTTCAAGTGGAAATTTAGTTATTGGAGGATCTGCTGGAGATGCTTCAAGATCGATTATTGTTGATCCTGTAAATAATTCAGGAGAATACAAAGGATTCAGATTTAGAACTGGAACCAATAATGGACAACCTCATGTTGGTAGTTTTTGGGAAGTTCATGATACTACAAATCCTGAGCTCGGAATGAAGCTAGGCTCCAATCTGTATTTTTATATGGCAACTAATGGGGTTATGAGCGGAGACTTTAATGATACCTCTGATAGAAATTTAAAAGAAAATATAGTTAATTTAGAAGGTGGATTATCAGTTATTAATCAATTACAACCAAGAACTTTTGATTGGAAAGATCAATCAAAAGGAGATGGTCATGCTGGTTTTATAGCTCAAGAAGTTGAAGAAATTTTACCAAACGATGTATCTGGTACTGATTGGTATGAAGGACTTTATGATACGGATAAGCCCGCAAAGGCAATTAATGCTACGGCGATTTTAGCTCATGCGGTCAAAGCTATCCAAGAACAACAAACATTAATAGAAGCACAAGCTACAACTATTACAGACTTAACAACCCGAATAGAAACACTGGAGAACGCATAACATGGCAAACACACAAATACAGTCCGAACAAATTGCAGAATTAGAAGCAGCAAAAGAAAGAATTACAGCCCTAGAAGGCTAAGCACATTAGAGGAATAAATAATGGCACTACAAAAAATAAACACAGACTTAATATCAGCTGATGCAGTCACAGCCGCAAAGATAGCTGACGGTGCTATTACAGCTGACGATATTGGAGCAAATAATATTACAGGAGCAAAAATAGCTTCGAATAGTATTCTGACTCGACACATTGATGATGACCAAGTAACTGGAGATCAGTTAGCGGATGCAATTACAGTTACAACTTCTGTAACTTCACCATTAGTAGTAGCTTCTACTTCAGCACGAGTTACTCAAACAACTCTAGCTCAAAATAGTAATACTGCAGCAAGTATTGTGTGGGATTCTGCACTAGCAGCTAATGCATATTGGAACTTTCCAAATACAACAAATTCAACATTTCAAGCACCTGATAATCCTGTAGAAGGAGCAATTATACAAGTGGAAATAGCACAAGGTGGAACACCTTATACAGTTGCATGGAATACAGTGTTTGAATTTGCGGAAAGTACAGCACCAACTGTAACTGCAACAGCAAACAAAACAGATATTTTCACATTCCGTTATAACGGAAGCGTCTGGCAAGAGATCGGACGAGTACAAAACTTAGCGCAAACATAATGGCATTTTTAACAGAAGCAGCAAATCGAGGAAGTATTGCCACTGGATATGAGATTGAAAACTCTTTGAAGTTTGAATCTGATAATGCTGAATATTTATATTATACGCCTTCAGGTCAAACAGATTATGAAAGAATGGCTTTTAGCCTTTGGATTAAAAGAACTGAACTTGGTACTGCTATGTTAGCAGAGTTTGGTAATGGAGTATCGAACACTAGTAACTTAAGAATAGGTTTTGATTCTAGTGATAGATTGTTTTGTTATGGAAACTCTATTATTTGGAGACAAACCAACCAAGTATTTAGAGATACATCAGCTTGGTATCATTTGTTTTTTCTTTTTGACACAACAACACCTGGCGGAATTTCTAATAATAGGATTCGTATTTGGGTAAATGGTGAAATGATTGCTCATACAGATTTTGGAGTTATAAATAATCCAGGCTCAGGTGCAGCTATGGGTTTTAATAATGCTTTGCAACAATCTATTGGAGCCCAAAGAGAAGATGGACCAAAAAATTATTTTAATGGCTATATGGCACAAGTTTATGGGTCAGGTGGAACACCACCAGTTGTAACAGATTTTGGTGAGTTTGACGAAGACACAGGCATTTGGAAACCTATAGATATAAGCGAACTTACTCCTCCTGATACAGCAGGATTTAATTTAGATTTTAGTGATGCAAGTAATCTAGGTAATGATATAAGTACAAGAA
>Ga0208917_1000231_pt1 | contig 30111 bp, 24 predicted proteins | sample DEB08_DNA_10_FD_185500 | JGI IMG/M metagenome (GOLD analysis project Ga0208917, IMG submission 185500) | Aqueous microbial communities from the Delaware River and Bay under freshwater to marine salinity gradient to study organic matter... | ecosystem: Environmental > Aquatic > Marine > Coastal ...
CTAAGCATAGTGCTAATGCCCTTTTTGATGGCTATCGTATTCGTAGGCTTCATCCTATTGAGACGGAGCGACTACAAGGATTTCCCGATAATCATACAGCCTACGGAAACTATGATGGCGAAGTGAAAGAAGTGAGTAAGTCGCAACGTTACAAGCAATGTGGTAATGCCGTGACTGTGGATGTGGTCCAGGCTATAGCAGAGAAACTTAAACCCATATTTAAATTCAAATGAGCAAAAAAGTATTAGATGTTTGTTGTGGAGCAAAAGGAATGTGGTTTGATAAACATGATGAGAGAGCATTATATCTTGATAAAAGATGCGAAACTCATATTAACAATTACCCAAGCGGTGTAAAGTCAATGACAATATCTCCAGACATAATAGGAGACTTTACTGATATTAAACAACCTGACAATTCATTCTACCTTGTTGTCTTTGATCCTCCACACATAAAGCGCAATGCTTTAGGTGAGATAACAAAAAGGTATGGCAATCTTGAAGGAGATTGGAAAGAGATGATAAGACAAGGGTTTAAGGAATGCTTCCGAGTTCTAAAACCAAATGGTACTCTTATATTTAAATGGAATGAAGTGCAGTTTCCTATAAAGGATATATTAAAACTTACCGAAAATAAACCTTTGTTTGGTCATAAGAGTGGAAAGAAAATGCAAACTCATTGGGTAACTTTTATAAAATAATATTAATCATGCCTAAGTATTACATAGGAAAGTACAAAAAGATAGAGGCAATGGATGTTGTCTTGGATTTTTCAGAAGATAATTATAATATTGGTACGGCATTAACGTACTTAATGCGGGCAGGTAAAAAGCCCGACAATTCCATGATTCAAGATATAGAGAAAGCGATTGTCCACCTACAAAGAGAACTTAAACACCAAACAACCAATGTCAATGAAACAAGTAACCATCTATCAGAACGTTTACAAGAAAGACGAGCCTCATTACCTCAACCCACTACAAGCGATAAATCGTATAAGTTCTGGGAAGAGCCAACAATTAGTTGAAGAAATACGTCAAGGCAATAAAGAAAAGAAAACTGAACTGCCCATAGTCCTTTGGTCGGGTATATTTACAGAAAGAAAAGATGAATCCCTACACGAACATAGCGGTTTTATTGTATTAGACTTTGACCATCTTGATGTAAAAAAAACTAAACCAATATTAGCTTCCGATGACCATGTCTATGCTTGTTGGGTATCACCAAGTGGAGACGGTCTAAAAGCGTTGATAAAGGTAAAGTTTACAGAGAGGCATAGAGATCACTTCCGTGGTCTTGAAATGTATTTTAAGAAACAATACAACCTAGAAGTAGACCCTTCAGGTATTAATGAGTCTCGTGCTTGTTTTGAGTCTTACGACCCTACACTATCCCTTAACGAAAGTTCTAAAATATTTACTGCTTTCATTACGGAAAAAGCTACAGATGCCCCTCAAGAAGTTAAAACAATAACCCAAACGGATTACAACAAAGTAGCCATCTTAGCTAATATGATTCGCAATGCTGAGGATGGAGACAAACACGCTACACTATTAAAAGCATCAAGACTTGCTGGTGGATATATATCAGCAGGACGTATGATTGAAGATATAGCAGTACATGTTTTATGGGATGAGATATCTAAAAGAGATATAGATAGTGAGTCCCACGCTAGAATGACTATTCGTGATGGTCTTGAATATGGTAAGAACATACCTATACGAGAAATCATTGAAGAGGAGGATAAAATCACTCGTGAGCTTAAACTACTCGGTGGTGACATGTCGTTTCTATCCTCAGACGATAGCGACTTTGAATGGATAAACAACTTTGCCGAAGGTAAGATTCAACTTGGACTTACCACCGGTAATGATTACGTAGACAACCATTGGAGGTTCAAAAAAAACTTCACAATCATCAACGGACATTCCAATGTCGGTAAGACCACTTTTATACTTTTCCTACTTGTAACATCAGCAAGATTACATGGATGGAAGTGGCTTATATACACAAGCGAGAATAGAACTGCTAGTGTTAAAGTTAAACTGATGCAGTTTCTCATGGACCAGGAGATTAATCGTATGTCCTATGATGTTCGTAAGATAGCCTTCGAATGGGTAAATGACCATTTTATATTTATCAATAACGATAAGGTGCTATCGTATTTTGATTTAATCGTATATTGTGAGAAGATAAGAAAGCAACAGCACATTGATGGGTTCTTCGTTGACCCATACAATTCATTAAGAGTTGACCTTACCTCACAAAACAAGGGTGTGCATCAATACCACTACGAGGCAGCAAGTGAGTTTTTGACCTACGCTACCTCATCGGATATTGCGCTTTACCTAAACACACACGCAGTGACAGAAGCACAAAGACGTAAAGATAGAGATGGATACTCCGCCCCACCATATGCCGAGGATACGGAGGGTGGTGGACTTTTCGTGAACCGCTCTGATGACTTCTTGACGGTGCATAGAATTATTCAGCACGAAGACCCCGCTATACGTAGGACTACACAACTACATGTACGTAAGATTCGTGAGACTGAGACAGGATCACAACCCACACCTATATATGAACCGCTAACGTTTGAGATGAACTCCCCAAGAACATTCTTTAGACCCTCACGAGGAGGTTCAATGTTCGACCCATTGGATTTCATGGATATCAAGCAGTCGCAAGTGCCTTTTGACTTAACGGAAGGTATATCTTATGATACCTCATTTTAATGGATTACGTAGAAATTAAATTAGAACTTCCCAAGCCACCCTCGTTGAATAAAATCTATGCGGGTCAGCATTGGGCGGTTCGTAAAAAATACAAAGATGATTATAAAAAAGAGTGCCAAAAACAACTTGAAAAGCTTGATGATTTTGTTTGCAACCGTATCCAGTTTTTCATTACTTACAATAGTAGGTTGGATATTGACAATGGTATACTTGTCGCAAAATTTTTAGCAGATACATTAGTCTCTGAGGGTATCATTCCAAATGATAATCCAAAGTACTACGATAAGGTTACCTTAGAATACGATTTAGGATTACCTAAAAACACCTATCTTGTTAAAATTAAATGTTTTGGGTATGCAATTGTTGAGTAAATTTGCATATCTTAAAAATAAAAATGAGTCCTAGCCGTTTATCAAAAATATATCACTTAGCTTGTTCAAGATCACAAGAGAGCTTGGTTGATTTGTACGAAGAGTTACACGATAAAAAAGGCAACCCTATAATGAATCACGATTTAGTAAAGTCAAAGATTCAACAATCTATAAAAGAAATACGTACAGAACTTTCTTTAATTAGTAGTGCTGTTGAAGAAATTTTATAGTATCTTTGAGACATGTCATTCGGATGTTATCTTTCTCATCCTCTTTAGGCATTGGTTTGGTTAATAATTAGGGGGGCTATTTGCCCCCCTTTTTAGTTTTAGAATAACAACATTTTCCGTCACATTCTTTTGGTTCAACCTCGCAATACTCTATTTTACGAGGCTGCTTGTTTTTTGTTTTAGCCATTTAAAGTTTTATCAATTAGTCTGCGTACTATGTATAATGCTAGTAGCACTAGCCCAAAGTAGAATACTAATCCTTGTATCTTCTGCCAAAGTGTTTTATGTTCAACATATATAATTTTTTCATACGGTACTTCTACAATACTAATAATCGTATCCGAGTCGCATACTGCGTTTATAGTAACCGTGTCGTTCACCTTTACTAACTGTACCTTGAGTCTGTCCTTCACTAGTGTTATAGTGTCGTGTTGCTTCAAAGTCACAGTATCCGTGATAGCCACAGGTGGGCTGACAACCGTGTCCACTACAACCAGCGTGTCTTTTTCCATTATTGTAGGGTCTTTCCGCACCGCTTTCTTTAAGTGCCATTGTGCGCTGCAACTCATTAATGAGCTTACTAGAATTAACTTTACCAGCCATTTCATATTAACAATCAAAATCTATATATGTAATCTTTACTTCCTCCCCTTTCTCAAGAGCCTCAGCAATCGGAGGATAGACTCTCTTATACGCATCAACAGACGAACCAACGAATCCATTACTTGAACCAAAATTCGCTTGTTGAGTATTACCAAGAAGTAAGCACCCAGCGGTATGCTCATCAGTATTGCCAGTGTGGATAAGAATGTACTCAAAATTAGGAACTTCACGTACCCATAGCATTCCTTTGTGCATCTCCCCATACTTCTTTAAATATCTACCATGAAATCCTCCAACCTTCCTGAGAGTAATCCGATATGTTCCTGCAGGAATTCTAGTTTCACCGTATTCTTTTTCTTCCCTGTGTTCGTCTTCAAGGGTGTAACATAAGAATTTACGCCCGTCTGTGACATCGAATAGTAATCCATTGGTTGAATCTTTTTGACTGCTAAATCGTAATACTTCTAATTCCATCATCTAATAATCCAAGTAAATAATGTCAATACAAGAGTGGCTATCATTCCTAGCCAAATAGTATCGTCTCTATCAAATTGTATTTTTACAGGGAATCCTAGCTTACGCCCCTTCCATTGGAACAATCCCTTTCCGTTATGACAAGAATGCCATTGATCTTTACCTAAAAAGATATCTAAAGGCTTGTCTATAAGGTCTGGAAGGTTGCCAAAAAACCAACCCAACACATACAACCAAAAATGTCCAGAGATAAATCCAAGAACCCCAAATGTTGCCATATGTGTGAATTCAAACTTTCCAGTAATCAAATTATCCCCATAGACTTCTTCCCCTAAATAATCTAAAACAAAATGAGAGGTATAGGCAAGAGCTGCACCTACTACTTTATCTGGACAGGCAACCATAATCATAGCCCCTGCTACACCGTGTACATGACTATACATTATTTCTTAGCGAATTTTTCTAATCCTGCAATCCCAAAACTCCCTAGAGTAGTAATCACAAAAGAATTGTAAGTAAACTCATTGATTGGTAAGTCTGTACCACATGCTCCAGTGATGACATCTGCCAACATTACTAACACCATAACTGCAAATGACATAAAACCTATAATGGTCTTTTCATTCCAATCATTTGTGTCTTTAAAAATTTCTACGAATTTCATAATTATTGATTATTTATTAGTTTATCTATTTCCGCCTCTAAACCACGTGCAGGTCTAAAACCTATCTTTCTTAACCTACGAATTTCATCTTCAATAGAATCTTTATCGTCAAAATATTTTACTAAATAGTACGCCTGCATTTTAGGTGTTCTTTCATTATACACATCAAAATGAATAGAAGTAATACCTAATTGTTTTCTTTGTGCGCCTCTACGTACCCAAGATACTAATGATTTCCGTAAGTATGGTTCGTCAGTAATTTCTTCAATACTTTTAATTACTTCACTAAAAGTCATCTCTTTATTAGCAAGAGCATCGGAATAATTATCTACTTGTATTTTTAGCATCTTCATCTTAGTTCCCTCCTCCATTCGCATCTCTTTAGCAGTCATATCATCCTGGTATTTTTTAAGATCAGGATTAGACTCTTTAATGAAACGCTCTTTTGGATTCAATGCCTTGATGAGTTGATATGCTGAAGACTTTTTAGACTTAGATTTAACCTCTTCACCTAAATTAGTAGTACCATAAGCAAGGATATCTGCCATACCATACGCTAGAGACACTACAATAGAGTTTGATGGTGTTGTAGTTAGTTTCTCTACTGCGGCTTTCATTCGTGCAGGAGAAGCTCCCATAGCACTTCCTAGAGCCTTATAGAAATATTCGATACGCTCACTATCCACACCTTCAGTCTCTGGTAATACATCCCCCATATCATAAGATACTGCTGTATCTCTAAACATATCGTAGTTATAAACATACGCCATTAACGATTGGATAGGAGCAGGAACAAATGAACCTACATCGGTAACAGGGACAAACATTCCAAATGATTCTCTAAGTGCGTTCCAATCCTCACGTGTCCAATTTTGGAATGCACCAGGAAGTGATTCTTTCATTTCCTTGATTTCAGATTCAGATGGTTCTCTTCCGTTATTATCTACGTAGCTATCTATTAACTTTTGAAGTTGTTTTTCACCTTTGATTTCCTTCTCCATAGCAATTTCAAACACACGAAGGAATCCTGCAAGTTGCTCCGCTTTAGGGATACGGATATAGCCTCGCTTACCTGTTTCAGGATCACGTTCACCCGTCCAAAAGATAAAGTTTCTACGCTTCTCATACTCAGCTACATTCTCATCATCGTTATCGTCATCTAAAGATAATCTTAGGTATGTGATAGCTGCAGCTATAGCACCAAGTTCCGTAATAAATCTACCAAACTTAGCAGGGTCTTTACGGATAGTCTCAACCATACCACGTGTACCTTGTATTGCTACATTTAAATATGGTGCTAGTAGCTTATCTACTTTTTTAGAGGCTATTCCTCCTTGTGAGAAGTCAAGAATCTCACGTGAGGCTCGTGCCGCAGAGAACTTCATTGCCTCTAAGTCATCTTGTGTAGGCTCGTGTCCATTTTCAGCAATGAAATCTTCAATACGTTGCTTCAAATCTCTCTTGTATATAGCTACACGGAAAGCAACTTCCGTTGTCTCACTTAAATAAGTAAGACCTTCGGTAGTTTTCTTGACACCACGCTTAATGTATCCCATGGTGTCTCCTTTGCGGTATATGAGATTTTTAAAAGGGGATGCCTCTACTGCTAAGAAGTCCATAAGACCACCATGTTTTGCTAACTCTACATAGTCTTCACGACCTAGTACTTTATCCTTAGTTGCAGAATATAGGTCACGCATCATTCTAATGGAAGATACTGTGAAACTTGAGCGACCATACACATCACTACGGAAGATAGCATACAACCAGTTACGGAAGAAGTCCTTCATAAAGAACAATGGGTTACCTGCACCGGTTGCATTGAAACGAAGGATAGAGTTTAACACCCCTAAAGTTTTATCTAACGACTGCTCAAGATTTCCTTTTGCTAATATCTCAAGGTCTAGCAGTTCATCGTAATACTCACTTTTAATTTGCAACGCTTTGAGTTGACCACCCATAAAGTAGTATAGATTTTTGTATCCAGGATCTGGACGCATAATCTTTTCCTCCGTAGGTTGAAACATGAAAGACTCTTCTCCTGGTTCAGATAAATCTACAGGCTCTCCAATATTAATATCTTTCACGTTAGACGGCTTAATCCACTCAAGGTCTTGGTCACCCAACTGTTCAGCAAGACTGCTAACCATTCTATTGTAGAAAATCTTGTTTTGAGTGTTTCGTGTATGTACTTGAAGTAAGTACCTAGAATCCATAATCAATGAACCCTCCGAACCTTTCTTTAACTCTTTTAAAAACTCTTTACTATTAGTATCTGTATTTTTAAAAGTTCCATCTTCTGGGTTAAGAACAAAATTTAAGAACTTACGTGGTGAGTAGTTATCACTACTTAAAGCCTCGTATGCTCCTTGACTAACAAGACCAGCATCATAAGCTTCTTTAAATAGACCACGCATAGCATCAAAGTATTTGTTAGCACGTTCTTCTAATGCTTCGAATACTTCCGTACCTAATTCCATTTTAAGGCTCTTAAACGAAGCCTCAGCCTTTTCCTTTGTGAATCCTAATGGATGTTCTGGACGTTTTTTCTCACGTGCATCAAAATTGCTATCAATTTGAATCACACGCATAGCAAAGATGATTTTATCTAATGCATCAAGTTCTTCAGTAGTTAATCCACCATAAATTTCTTTTTCAAACTTATTGAACTGTACTTTAGCCCAAGCCCCAGCACCCGCACGAGTAACTACTAAATCTTCAACCGCTTCCATATTAGCCTCTCCTATGAGACGCTTAACATTACTTTGTCGGTCAATCCAAGACTTTTCAAGTTTTCTCATGGTCTTAGCAATACGTACACTCAACTCCTCTTTGGTAGCACCTTTGGAGATGTCTTCTTTATACTTATCCATCACTTCTTGTAGGTCTTTACCCGCACGAAGTGCCTCCTCAATGTCACCAAAGAATTTGTCTAGCAGTATATTGTTATTCTTTTTGGTAGCTTGAAAGATGTTAGCCATGATGACTCTACCAAACCCTTCTTGACTAGTAACCTCTTTAGTAGATTCGTTAGCTACTTGCTTGGTAAACTCCTTAGCCGTAGCACGGTCAAAGCCGAGGTCGTAAATCATGTTCTCAAATGCCTTATCACGACCTTCTTCAGGCATAGCATTGTATGCTTCAATAAAGTTTTGAATAGCCGTCTTACGAGAAAACTTATTCCAAAGACCTTTAATGGAAGAAGCAGAACCTAAACCTTGGTTTTCAAAAGCTCTTAATACCTGCGAATAAGATTGATAATCGTATGCATTGAATACTCGTGCAGTAGTAAATCTAAAATTAAGATTTGTGTCTCTCCTAAATTGTTTAAAGAGGTCGTGGTTCATCTCATCTACACGCTTGAACGGTTGGTCATAGATTTCCATTGACCCCGCTTCACTATGATCTGACACACGAATAGCATATAGACGTACATCCGAAACCCCCTTACGTGCTATCAAATATTGATAGTTGCTAATCGTGCTTGTAGAGTTTCTATCGTATACTTTGTCTACACTATATCCTTTACGCTTTAGACCACGCTCCATTTCCAAAGAAAGGTTGTTAGAAATCATCCTAACCTTCATAGGACTCATACGCTTCTTAGGCTTGAGTCCTTCTTTTTGGAATACAAACTTAGACTCCAAGTCTTGGCTATTGTCAATACGCTTAATGACTACTGCTGGACCAGAGAGCTTGTTGTATCGCTCAACTTCAAAGTCTGGACCTAACACATCTTGCACATAAGCTTGAAGTTCATTAGGAGTAAAACCTTTTTGATAAGTGTACTTACTAGCAACGTAGAATTCTAACGGGTCTTCACTAAGGCTCACGTTAGATTTGTTGGTAGCCACATCAGTACCACGTGTAGACAAGATACCTACACCACCCACCTTTAATGAGCGACCAAAATTCAATGTAACGTCTTGACGAATATCACCAGGTATTACATTGAGTACGGCATTACTCATAGCGTAGTCTACACTCTCGCTAGGGATGTCGTAGCCATTTTGCTCAACGTAGTCGGGCTTGAGCTTAGATGAAGGTAGCAGTCCTTTTTTTACAAGGGTTTCAAAGCGTGTAAAGTTTTCTTCGCTTTTCTTTACGAATTTATTTAACTCCCCATGAGGCTTATCGCTTTCTTTTAAACCTAAAGCCTTGACTGCTTTGTTAGCATCCTCCATAGTCATAGAGTAAACAGGGAAGCGCTTTCTATCGTAGAACGGCTCAATTACTTGGTAGTTCTCAATGCCATTCTCATACTTCAATTGATTGGATGTACCAAGACCACCATTGATATCAGCAAAAGTTTTCTTCTTAAATCCTTTATCAATGCTCTTGAAGTAGTTAATCATCTTTTGGTATGTACCATTATTGGTAGTTACCTGTGTTTCGTTGCCTGTACCACTAGCCTCCGTATCAATGTAAGCGTCAAGGTTGATGTCTTTTGCTTCAGCCATATCCTCAATACTCAAGTATGCATCAGCACTAGGATCAAGTACTATGTAGTTGGTTACGTAATTATCAAAAACACTATTGTCTTGAAATTTAATAACCTTGACACCTCTTTTTAAAAGCGCATTGTACAAACGCTTTCTATCCGCATCGGATATCTGATAAAACTCGCTATCATAATTAGGGTCAATCAACTCCATCAACATACCTTCTTCGGTAACATCTACCTCAGTATTGTTCTCAGGAGTAATTCCTAACTCTTTCATTACCGACCTAACAGTTGCTTCATCAGCTATATCTTGATTGGAAACAAAAAATCTTGTAAGTGCTGCTTCCCCTTCTTTATATTCTTTAAAGTAGTATTCAGATTCACGCTTAGAAGGAGACGCAAAAAATGAGAAGTCTTTCCCTTTTTCTACTTTACCACCTACAAAGGCTGCTCCTCCATGATACAATTCTATTCCGTGTTCTTGTAAGAATTTAGCCTCATCTATATCAGCATCTAGAGATTCTTTATAAAGATCGGGAAACTCATTCATTACACTTTCGAAGTCACGAGATACAAACCATGTTCCTTCCTTAGAAGGTTGCATCTTATTCTGCTGAACACGCTTACGCTTCTTAGCAGTACTTTTAATAACACTTTGAGTAGTTAACCCTTGCTTCTCTCCACCAAGAAGAGAATTAGTTAGAGTTACCATGTCTGCTTGAGCCTTCTCTCCTCTAGTACCCATAAACATACTACCCGCAATACTTACACGGACATAATTAGGGTCTTTATTAGAGTCTCTATAGTTAAGTATACCTTTAAACTTATTATCAATTTGATAACCAGCGTCAAGTAAGAAGTTTTCTTTTGAAGGAATCTTAGCGTTAAACTGTGGATGGACTACACCAGATTTATTTTGGAAGTTATCACCATAATCTAAGTTCTTATTAGTGATAAATCCAGAGTAAGTGTATCCCCAATCTGCATCTTTAGCCTTTAATTGATTCAATAACTCGGTTGGTTCAGCAAATTCAGGTTGAGAATACTTCATGAAGAAGTCTGCTTGAGAATATCCTCCTTTAGCTAGTATTTGTTTGATTAACGGAGATGAGGAATCGGCATATGGCTTTTTAAATAAAAACGATCCTTTTTCATCACCATATCCACTAGGAATCAAAGTAATCATTAGCTTCTGTCTAAATTTGAAACTAGTTTGATCCATAATCATGGATATAGTTTCTGGAGTTATTTCCTCAACAGTATTTAATATTCTCAAGAAATTATTATATGAACTCTCTGCTTCTTGTTTTTCTTCAGGAGTCTTTCCTTTCCATTGACCAAATTTACTCCAATCAATAGTTCCCTCTGCGGCATTAGGATTGTAAGAAGGAAGCAAACCTTTTTTAACTATAGAATCAAACTTTGCTTTGTTTTTTTTCCAGTTTTCGTTGTTCTTACTTTCACTTACATATTGGCTAATAGCAACGTATGGTTTATTTTGTTTTCCAAGACCTAATAATTGAAGTGCTTTGTTGGCATCTTCCATAGTCATGGAGTGGATTGGTATATTTGATTTAGTTGGAATGCCTGATTTTAAGGCTTCAATTACAGACTTCTTTTTTGTTAAACTATCTCTTAGGTCATCAATAACCTCTTTGTTTTGTTCTTTTGAAACTAAACTAGACATACCATTCAAGAAGTATTTAAATGCGTAGTAGTTACCTAACATAGCATTAGGACTTTGCTGCATAACAAATACTGCTACATCTTGACCCTCTGGACCAACAGCTTCCACAAACTTCATTACACTACTCACAGACTTGATGTCTACCGAGGCAAATCCCACACCATCACGAACGTTCTCTGGTAGGAATGAGTATAGCAGTCCTCCATATAATTCGTCACCATCTACATTACCTACACCAGTGTTGTCTGAAGTGATAAGAAGTACACGTCCATTTACCCGATCAATAACATCCTTAAACGAATAAGTTTCAACCTCATCCGAAGTAATGATTTGACGCTTCTTCTTTTTATTTACTACATCCGTATTATTAGCATTCACGACTGCTACCCCCATACCATCTTCCAATGCTACAGTAGCTAGTAATGCATCATCAAGAATATCTTCACCACGAGCAATCTTCTCCCCTATACGAGATACAGCCTCAATCAATGTGCTACGCTCGTCAGTAATTTTTAAATCGCTACCTGTATACTTATTGATAGCACCACGTAGTTTGTTTAGTAAGGATTTCTCAACCTTTATAGATACATTTCCTCTAGCAAGGTCTTGAAGAAATTCAGCGAAGAACTCCTCTTGAATTTCCGATAGGTCTGCACCTTCTTGCACATATCCTCTTAGGAATGATCCGTAGCGCTCCGACAAGAAAGTATCTCCTTGGATAGCGTCTTGCATTCCCTTCATAAATTCTTGAACAAATCCCGCACCAAGCTGACCTGCAATCTCATGACCTATTTCATGGATAGCAGTACCCGCTGCAAGAGCAGGAGCAAACAAGTGTATTTCGTTTCTATTAGATTCTTTAGGTAAAAAGATACCCGATGCATCTAATGCACTTTCACCTGTAGCATTCTCAAAAGCTTTAGCAGTCTTGTGTATGAAAATTTTACTGTCTGGATTGATACTCTTCAATGCACTAAACATCGCACGAGTCTCACTCAAGGCTTGACGAATCTCGGTACGGCTAGTGCCAAATTTTTCTAATTGTGCATCCGTAATATCACCTAAGAAATCATTTACCAATCCTTCTAGATTTGTATCTTGAGTGAACTCTACAGTAGAATCTTCTATAGACTCATCGGTATCCTCCACTTGACCAATACCCAAATCATTAAGCATGTTGTTGAGCTTTTCAGCACGTTTACGGTCTTTGTAAGGTTTACGCTCTACTGTGCCATCTTCATTCTCAACGATAGAAAAAGGATCACCATACGCCTTTTCAATGCTTTGTTTTTCATTAAGCAACTCTTGAACCTCACGCATAATCTTATCCTTACCCTCTTGAGATTGCATCTTAGAGTGTAGGTCAATCTTTTGGCGAATCTTTTGGTTCAATGATAAGATGTCCATTTGGTCTTGCTCATTCATTGAAGAGTAGAACTTTTGCTCTCTATCTACTAAATCTTTAAGCTCTAGGTTAGAACGCTCTAATTCTAATTCTAATTCCTTACGCTCCGCCTTAGAAAGGTTTGGATTCGCTGCAAGGTCTTTGAACTTCTTAATATCATTAATGATGCGTATACGGTCTTTTAATAGCGGTGCTGAACCAATAGCTGAATATCCTGCGGCAAGAGCAGCAGGCACGGTAGCTGTACCACCCCCCGCTGCGAAACCAATTAAAAAGGAATCAGAGATTTGGTAAGGATTAAATTCTTCACCAGCAATAAGATGCGCTGCCGTTTGATTAGTAATCTCTACACCGAGTTCTTCAAGACCCTCAGCCGTAGCAGAACCTAATGCACCACCTACACGACTATTTACAAAAGCTCCAGCAGTTTTATTTCTTTGGCTAATCCAATCTTTAGCACGAGCAATGCGTGTAGATTTAGGAAGTTCGTCTATAAGACCTATTGCTTTACGTGCCTTTTGAATCTCACCAATACCTATACGCTCAAAGGCATATTCTGCAGCACCAGAAATAACTGCTAGACTAATCTTTTCCGCTTTGTTGAGGTCGGCTCTATCACGAACATCTACCCATGTTGATGCACCCGATGTAGCACCCATAACAGGCAACGCTACCTCTGGGGCAACAATAGTAAATGCAATTTGTGGAATGGTTTGAGCAACACCCAATCCAATCTTCTTAAATCCATCGCCTAAGTTTAAATTGCCTTCTTCGTCTTCTACAAATAAATCTTCCGTAGCGGACGTTTGAAGTCTATCTTCTTCAATACCTAATCTATATAGGTTAGATAAATGCTCTATTTGTTGGTCGTATCGAAGGTCTTGAAAGTCTCGGTCTAAAGCAGGTGAAGAAGAAACTATATCCTCTAATGTATATGCTAAAGCGGTACTTTGATTGATTACCGACTGAAACATAGATGCTATATATGTATTTCCAATGTAAGGGTCTTGAGCTTCCGTATCTTCAGCACGTTGCTTTGCCTTTTCCATGACATCGTCATTGACCTCATATGAGACACGTTGGAATTCTAATCCTAAATTTTGTTTTCTCCTTTCATCAACAAAACCATTCTCGTTGATAATAGGATTTTTGTCTCCTGTAATATTGGTATACTGCTTGTTAACCTCGTCCATTCTAGCACCAATGGCTAGTTTTTGACCAGGTGTCACAGCGTTTTCAATTTCTTTGTAAAGTCCGTCTAGCAGTTCCTTTCTTCTACGAGCAACGTCTATTACCCCTTCTTGGTCATTTTTATTACGGAAGTAATCCTCCTCTTCCTTGATTGTCTCGTAAGGAAGTGGTATGGTAGGGTCTATTTGCAAATCCGCAATACCCCGAAGTATCTCTTGTTGTTGAAACCCTAGAGCGTAATCACCCCCTTGGGATGTAGCGACCGATGGTACATCCGATGAAGAACCTGCGCCCACGGAAGACGAAGTAGAGTCCGTAGAAACCTCCGCTCCTTGAGATTCGGATGGAGTAGTGCCTTTTTTTTTTAGGTTATATATTTCCGAAGCCGAAGCAATATCAGACTCAGAATAGTTACTTTTTGCTAAAATTTCTTGAAAACGCTCTAGACTGTATCCGTTGGTTACGGCAAGTGACGCTAATTCTTCGTACTTCTCGTTCATTGTAGGAATTTTACTTCCCACAAAGATAATGAAATCTAACTACTTGATTTTTAGTCTTGAGTAAATTGCTGTGGACCGTATTCAATCGCAGGTTGACTTAAAATATCAATAGCTTGAGATTCATTAGGAGCAGACTTTATAGCTTTCTTAGCTTTATCGGTAAACCTAGACCAACCCTTAATTTGCTTAGGCGCTTTGATTTCAATGCGATTCTTAACTAGCTGTGCTATCTCTTCCGTTAACTCATTATTAGCATACTCCTTAGTGATGTATCTTGGTTCTTCATCGCTATACCCTTGTATATATTCGGGGTTAGGGACAGCAACCTCAACATATTTAATATTTCCACTCTCATCAATACCTACCGATGTAACACGTTCGTTACCTTTAATATCAAAAGCAACTCCATCTACATTAGTATAGTATACGGCAAGGTTCTCACCACCAACATTTTCAACAACAGGATCAAGAGCAAGGATGCCCTGTGCAGCAACTCTCTCTTGAGTGATACGCTCTTGTTTAGCACGTGCCTTTTCTTGAGTATTATATGTGTTTACTAGATATTCTCTATAGTCATTAACATAAAGATTCTTAGCGTCTTCCAAACGTTTAGGGTCATTCGCAATCTCTTGAATCTTGATAACGTCAGCCTCACTAGGATTATTGATGTCGCTAATAAGTTTATTCTTAACTGCGTACAATACAGCTAGGTCTTCATTAGAAACCATTTGATTTTCTAAATCTTTCTTAGCATACTCAGCACCTTTGGTACGTACTTGGTCAACACTACCAAGAACTGCTACATCACCTAAGTGACGTTGTGCCGTAGTCGCTGCTTGATACCCACTACCAAAGTCTACTTGATCTACAACCATAAACGGATTGTCACGGAGCGCATTAGTAAACTCACCAATACCCACAGGATTACCATCAATAACAATGCCTTTAGGATACCCACGCTCATCTACCTCAAAGCCAATATCTTGATTATAGCGGTTCTTAAACTCAGATTGAATCTCTTCTTTACTATTAGATAAACCTTGGTACTGCTTCTCCTCTGCACGTTTTATGCTATTACGACCAATCGTATAGTCTTGTTGCATTGCGGTGATGTAAGAGGTTAGTCTACGACCTTGGTCTTTAGCCTCACGGATTAATTCTTGGTTATTGGTTCGGTATCCCTCAATAAGATTTTCACGAACCGAATCACCCCAAGCCTGTGCCATCTGAACTTGATTATTAGGTAGACCTGTGTAATCAATATTTAACACATCATAGGTAGCCTCAGCAGTCTTTCTTCTTTGTTGAAAATCCGACTTTACCGCACGTAATGGAGCAGATACTCTTTCCGAAATAGACTTATCACCTGTTGTTATGGCTTGAAATGGTGTAGACATTACTTTTCAAATTTTTTGATAAGAGACTTCATGTACTTGTGTAAGTTTTCTTTATTACCGCTAGATACATGACCCTTAATTTTTTCTACTTGTGTTGGATTAAAGATGTATTCACCACCGGTCATCTCACCTACCTTAGCACCGTCTCTTACGATGTCAATAGGGTTAGTCTTATGTGAGAACTCACCAGGAGTTTTAGGGATGCTCCCACCCTTTTCTCTCTTAAAAAATCCTAATTGATTTAATCCATATACAGATCCTGCAACACTTCCAACACCACTAGCTACACCTCCTATACCAGCACCAATAGCTTGACGTGCTGAGGCAAGGTTTTGAGCCTCACGGTCAATATCACCTAAGCTACGTGTCTCTTTCATTTGAGTAGCCATTTGTTCTGCTTGTCCACGTCTAAGTGTTGCCTCCATTTGTTGTTGCGCTTGAGCCTGCATTGCCTCTTGCTCACCTAGTGCAGCACCACGTTGCATTCCTGTTAAAGAGGCTGCAAGTACACGAGGGTCGGCACTCGCAGCTTGAATACCTGAAGCAAGATTTCTTTGTAACGCTTGTCGTTGCATATTCAACATCTTCTTAGAGTATGCTTGACGCTCCGCATCAGCGAAAGCCGTGCTAGGCGAAAGGTCGGGGCGGTTAGCCATAGCAGTAGCTAAATCAGCTTTTGCTTGTTTCGCTGCTTTACTACCTTGTACAATGTTGTATATACCTAGCCCTATGTCACCAAGACCGCCTACGCCTTGTGCTAAAAAATCGGCTTGTCCTATTATATTATTATTATCTGCCATGTTACAAAAATACGATTTAGTTTACTAAGTCATTATGTAGTCTTGATCTATCATTAACAACACCAATTGCAAACAATTCAATAGGGTCGGTAGTTGACTTCTCAAGTTCTATTCTAATATATCTATCTCTAAGTTGATCTCCTTCTAAATCACTGTTTTTCTTTACACTTAAAACATCTCCTATAGCTAATATTCCAGATGCATCAGTAACTATTTTATTTTTAGCAGTAACAGCAGTAATTACCTCGTTAGTGTTTGAACCCTCTGAATAAAGGGTATCTTCTATATTAAATGGAATTTTGTTTATAGGATTATTAATAACAACAATATCGTTAGGTTCAATGTCAACTATTTCTCCTAAAGTGATAAATTCACTAGTGCTTGATGACGATGTATCACGAGGTATGTTAGCATAATACAATCTCTCCTTTTGAGTTAGTGACGTGACTTGTGAAGTCGTTTGATCCGTTGTGTAAGCTGTAAAGCTCCACGGAGAATCACCCTCAATATTAAGGGACTCCCACACTTTAACCATCGAAGGATTCGGATTTGAAACGATTTCAATCTTTGAACTATAAAGAGTACCGTAAAAGGTGTTACGATTACTATTAGTATTATGAGAATAGGCTTTGCCATCTTTAAAAGAATAAAGGATATTATTAAGTTCCGCATACCCCTCTCCTACAAAAGAATAGAAAGAAGTCCACAAATCTCTACGGAAGTTGTACGCTACAGTAAAATCATCGGTAAAGGTAGACCCTGATGACTTTATTGCTGATACTATCAACTCACTATTATCCCTATCAAATCCCAACCTAATAAATACCTTGTTAGTAGTACTTTCATACTGCTTGAGTTCTGAAAACTTTTTATTGAAATATGAAGACATACCAGTGTCGCTAATTTCTGCTACCGCTTCATTAGTCACCTTCCACATTTTACCCCTATAGATGTCCGCCAAAAAGACTGCACCTTCAAAAGATATGAATGCATCACGTTGCGTATTAATACCAAATACACCTTGATACTCAATCGGTCGGGATAACACATTAGTAGATATTGTAGGAATATTATTACCACTAGCAGTATCTATTATATTAGCATTAACAGGAATCTTCATTACAGAATCCTCTTGTAGACCCATAATGTAATTCTTCATATCCACTAACCCATATATACCACCTTTACTCACGTCAAAATCGTAGAAAGGAATATTAGCAGGTGTGAAATTTGATAACGTTAAACGCTTAGATGATTGGTTGTATGGGTCGCTATAGGTCACAGAAGCTTTTCTAGTGACTTCTTTTTCGTTATCTATGATAGCGTATGTTTTACCATAAGAAAACACATTAGAATCAAAATAATCGCTAATAGAAGAAGATTCTACATACACGCTCTCAAATACTTTATTAGCAAAAGCCTGTAAATCTAAACCTATAGTTCTACTATGGTATCTTAATTCTCTTGGTACTAAATAGGCATCTCCATTTTTTAAGATTGTCCTAGAGACAGCAGACTCCCAATACATACTGGTTTGAGCAGTTTGAGGTAAAATGTTTGCTTGAAAATAAAAAATCGTTACGCTTTCTAAATACTGAATATCCGACACCTGATACGATGTGCTGTCAGGATCACTACTAAAACGAATAGAATCTCCTGGTACTATTGGTAGTAAATCGCTACCCGATATAGTTAATGTAGTAGCAGTTTGATTGGTTATAGTTTTTTGTATCGTATCTCCAGAGGTAACATCCTCACCTACATGTTTTCTACTTGAATTTATAGGAAGGTTGTAGCCTATCTCGTAATACAATTTTGTTTCTGTTGATTTTAAAGGAGTATAGACTTCAATAGTTGTCGCTGCATTCCAATAGTCGGTATTATTTGTTTCTACATCCGTCAAATTAGAATGTGAAAATCCCGCATAGTCCTCATTACGTAAAACCAAAAAATCACCAGTTACCCTATACTCTTTTTTCTTTTCATTAGCATTAGTAGAATTTTCATGAGCAAGATAAAAAGGCGTGTTATTTAAATTGTAAGTTTTTATACCAACAACTTCAAACTCGTAATTTTCAGGATATACATATGCGCCTTGAAGTCGGTCGTAATACCTCACAACCCTAACCTTGTCTCCTGGTGATGCTTCTATCTTAAACCCTGAAGCTTTAGAAGCATTGTAAGAATCTTCCTTTCCTTGTGCAGAGGCAAGTGATAAATATATATTGTCATTACCAACATCCGCACCAACATCAATATTATCTTGGTTTGTAGCTTTTATAGCCTCCATTACAGAATACTGTTGATAGTTTAGATACCTGTTGTTTTTAGCGTAAACTATAGAATACGATGTAGCATCACTAGGAGCATCGCTACTAATGTCTACAATTACTCTAGCAGTACCGTTGTTGCCCTCTCGTTCTGCTGCGCCCCAAGGTGCTACGTGAACAGAACCTATATCTCGAACTCCACTAGCCCTACCCCTATCGTCATAGTATACTAGACCAAAACTATGGTCGGCATTTGCTTTAAAAGTAGAGGTTAAACTAGAATCTATAGGTGCTGAGATATCACTTAGATTCAACTGTATGCCACCTTGTAATCCATCGAGATTAGTTGTAAAATCATCCTCTAATAATGAGGCTGAATCAAACCCAAAATTAGGGTCTACAACATTTACAGCCCTTAAACTATAAGATTTAACACCAACCTCTACATTTATTTTATTTGTTGCATTGGTATAAGTAGAATTAAAAACACCAAAATCTAGTGTTCCTTTAAAATCAACCGAACCGCTACTATTTATACCAATAAACCAACTTGACCTATCAGTAAGGTCATATGAAGCATTTACAGAAACATTAGGTAAATTAGAAATAGTGGTAGCTATTAATGATCCGAATGCATTCCTACTATAATTGTCATTTGACAGATATATCTCTGTGTTAAATTCAAATGAACTAGGTATTACATTCACCTCGTCAATACCATAATCTTTAGTTGATGTGCCGTCAACTACTGTTATAGTTCCCAAACCTGTCGCACTCGTTAGAACAAATCTACTATAGTCATAATGCAACTTTATAAATACCTTTCTCTTACCAATTATATTTTGTGGTAGTGCGGAAAAATCTATTTCTATATGTTCTTCTAAAGGATTGTTATCATCATTACTATCAAGTGGTTGAGTGATGACTGCATTTATAACATAAGGAGTCTCTAAATATTGAGGACTTAATGATGTGTTAGCAGGTGTATAATGGTCAAAACCTTCCGTGTAATTACCGAGAAATAATCGGTTGTTGCTAATGGTCATAGCCTGGGCATTCTTCGGAACAGCATCGAAAGGTTTGTCCGACTCATTAGTAGCAATCAATGGATATAATCCATCATTGTAAAAATCAAAAACCTCATCAGTACCCGCTGTAGTAACATCTATATCCTTAACCAAAGCAAACGTATCCACATTGTTATTACGTACCAACAAACGAACCTTCTCTACCGCAGCAGTAGAAGTTTTCATAGTCAGCCTAATGTAATTGTCGGTATTTGTGTATGGGGGTTTTGTATTAGCCCTATTCGCCATCCACGGACTGTATGCCATAGTACTATAAGGAGACAATGCACTTATCTCCCCATCACGATATATGTATTGATAAGCAAACTGAAACGTCTGCTCATACACGCTATTAGAATCTATAGTATCATCCGTTTTATATTCATAAGTAACAGGACTGCTAGGAGGTTGCTTTGCAACAGTTATCTCCAATAGCTTTTCATCATCATTACTTCCCGCAGGATAGGTTATATTAGAATCTAAACACTTGTTGATGTTTATCTTTTTAATTTCATTTACCCCATCCGACCAATATAGCAGTATCTCTTTATTAGCATCTTCAATAGCATTAGAATGTATAACGTAAGTGCTATTAAACTCTAAGAATGAACCTTCAATAACTTTAGTAGACGTACCACTAGTGTCTATTTGATAGATACAATGATTGTTGTTTGAATTATAGACAAAGTAAAAGATTAAATCCTTTTGATTAAAAGAACACGATCCTATGACTCGGTTTGTACCAGTAGGCAACACATCTGTACCGCTAAGAGTGAGTTCTGTATTCCCTTTGATATTCTTAACAACACCTCGGTTTCCATCATCATCTTCACTCATACGCACATTAAGAGCGTCTACCATCTCATTAGTTTTTACCAATAGGTAGTCATCATCTTTATTTAACTGACGTGGAGTAATCTTATCTATAGCCATGCGTTAGTGCTTAGGAGATAGCTTAAAGTTCTTTCTAATAGTCTTGAGAGCTTCTTCTTTGCTAAAGGATTTTAATCTAGCATTAGCAAGTCTACGCTCATTATAATACTCTTGTCTCGCTCTCATCTTTTCATTGTAAGGAACGCTACTCTTCCGCTCAATTACTCGGTAGTATATGTAAGAGCGTAATGCGTTCTCCGCATAGATATGAATGCTTGGGTTTACACTCCTTGCCTCATCAGCAATGTACTCAACAATAACCTCACTATAGTTATCGGAAGAAGCGATTTCTAAACGATTCTGCTCGTGGTTCATTCGGTACTCACCGGTGTAGTGACCACCACCCAATCCATACAAAGAGCCGTAGGTGTTCTCGTCAAGGTAGTTTTGAAATACATACGATTCATACCCTCGGTACGCAGCAATAAACTCAGGCTTCTCTTTAGAATTTACTCTATCAAATACACCATCGCTATCGCTATCTATATTGTTACCCGCTGCATCCGTCTTATACTTTTGGCTGTAGTTGATATTCTTATTTTGACCAAACACATACACCAATCCATCAGAACCTACAATACCTACCTTAACAAGGTCTACAAAGTCATCGGGCAATTCTACTGTCCCTAAATTTTGATTTACAGGAAGCTTTAAACTTTTAACTACCTGCAAGGTGTCAAAGCCCATCTCACGCAAACCACGTAACGCATAGTTATGCACCAAAGTGTCGCTAACGTCATTAGAGTAATCATCATCCGTGATACTAAGGACAAAATCATTTACAACATCCGATATAGGAATTAAGTTTCTTGCCATTACTCAGTCATTTTTCTTTGTTGCTCACTAGTAGCGTAATTAAATACATCAGCATCACGAAGGTTTACACCTATAAGTTTAGCCATCTCCATGATAAGCTCTGCCTCATAGTGGTCGGGTAATTCAAAGTCAATACTAAGACTTGCACTGTATCCCTCAACACCATTATCTACAGTGTATCCAAATCGTGGCGTTAATGATGTGCGTGTTCCGTTTGTTGCTAGTTTACCTTCAGGGTACTTGTAATACCTTACCCTAATCTTTTTAACACTTGTAGGAAAAACTTCTATATCGTCACCTAATACTGCTATAGGACGGCTTTCTGTAGGTACGGAAAGACTACTTTTTAATATGTAGTTTAACTTCTCTTCATCATATACGATGTCAATATTCTTAGAGGTTACCTCACCATACACCAAGTTACTATACAACTTGTCAAACGATGATATATCAGTCTCTAACTCTGTACGCATAGATATAATACGTGCTAAATCATCTGGTTTGCTAAACACATCGTTTGATTGTGTTATAATTAGCTCTTTACTAAAAAAAGATAAATCTTCCTTAATTTGCTTTTTGCTACCCAAAGGTCTTGCCCCTTCAATGTTTCTAAGCCGTGCAACCTTATCCTTACGAGCGTCTACAAATAGACGATTAAATATGTTGAGTTGTGCAACCTGTGCAAAACGATTGAAAGTAGTCGGTGTAATAAACCCACGCTGATCCTTATTAGCCAAGTCCTTTAAAGCAAAATATACCGATTCTACACTTGCCATCGTAGTTGTTTTATTTTCTACAAATATACCAAAAAAGAAGGGGTCACAATTTGCGACCCCCTCAATATCAATTAGTTAGCGTGTTAGTCTATCTTTTCCAACCTACGAACTATATCTTCATATGCAGACGAACCCTTCTCCGTCATGCAAAAACGAGTCATCACGGTAACAGTATCTTGACCTACAGGAGTAGTGACAATCAACCTACCGCTATCCATCCAATACATACCTTCACTTTTGCTTTTTAATATGTTGTAGTCTACCGCTTGTTTTATCGCAGCCATAGTACGCACATACGGATTATCCATCAACTCAATAAAGTTCTTAGGATTGCCCTTAGCCTCTAGCAGTAACTCTCTACGGATTTCGTTGTTACGCTGATTAACATCAATATTCAAGTACATACATATAGGTAGCAACTCGTCAATAGATTTATCACGTACAATACTTACCGCATCAAGCAATAAAAACTCTTGGTCTAGTTCTACAGTAGCCTTACTCTCGGTGTCTATGATTGTGAATACCCTCCCTCCATTAGCCGTATTATCGGGATGTATTGCTAAATAATCTTGAAGGTTAGGCTTTGTTTTAGGCACAGACAATAGTGATTCTTGAAAAACAATATGTGAACGGATACCATTGGAAGACTGCTCATCAACATATATGGAAGGCTCGTTCTCACAATACCTAATCTCACGAACTGTATCTTTTTGAGAGTCGTAGACGGTAATATTATTTTGCCTTAGTTTAAACCAAATACCTCCATTTTTAACAATAGAATATACTTGATTCTTACGACCAACTTCTTCTTCTTTTCTTTTGGGGGTAAAAACTGCTTTAGGAGTTGTAGCAGTTTTTTTAGGGGGTGTAGCGGTAGCAGTACTTGCTCCAGCCACTTTTCGCTTTGTAGCCATTGTATTAAATATTAAATCAAATTAAAAAAAAGGGAAGGGGCAACGCCCCTTACCCTATGTGTTGTATCAATTACTTGATAAGCATGTGACGGTTTGCAGCACGAGTTACCAAACACATCTCAGAACGATAGTTGAACTGAGCAACGTCTTTAGTGTCGTTAGTAGCACCCATGAAAGAACCTGTAATCCAGTGTTCCATCTCACGAGAGTAACCGTTAGTGTTCTTGAAGTTCATCTCCAAAGATGGGTTGCGATCTCCACTTTGTGGGTCAACTACAGTTGACATTGGAATAGCAACACCTTTGAATTCAGAACTACCTAATAATGTTGGGTCATTCAATAACTTCCAATCGTGCTTGTGGAAAGTGTATCCACCACGAGAGAATGATTTGAACCCTAAGCTAATCGCAGTTTCAGCACTGTTATTGAACGCACCGTAAGCGGCAGAACCAGCACCTGTTAAACCACCAGACGCAGCAGCAGTAGACCCTAGTAAGTTAGCTGTAGCTAACATATCGTCCAATTTTAAGTCTTGGTCACGATTTACGTACAATGCGTACTCAGAACCAGCACCTTGCTTGTCAAATTGTTTAACTACAGTGTCTAAGTCAGCCAATGTTTCTATGTAGTCGGCATGATTTATACCACGATTTTGAATAGCAGCAAAGTAACCTTCTGAGCCACTAAGATCGGTAATACCATTAGTGTTTGCTACTTTTTCACCTAACAACATCATCATTTCACGCTTGTCCATGAAACGCTGACGAGTATCTTGCTCACCTTTTACGTACCAACGATAGTCACCATTACCCAAGTTAATCCAACCAATGTTAGTTGCTTGAGAACCTGTTACCTTAAAGATGTCTTTGATAATCATATAAGGGTTTGTACGTTTTACAACGTTGCTTTCCAAGTACTCACTTGGTTGGTCAGTACCTTGTCCGTATAAATTACCAACAACTGGTAAGTCAACTTTAGCAGCGTTGCTTACTGCACCAAAAACACCATCAAGAGACTTGATAGTAATTACAGGATTAGTAGCAGAAGATACAGCAGTAACCAACCCTCTTTCTTCACCGTTGATTAATACTACATCGTTCTCACGAATAATATTTGTTCCATCTGAAGATGTAGTAACAGTAAATGTTACAGAAGCGTTAGCAGTTTGTGCTGCAGCAGTAGTAAGCGTACCTGTTTGCTTTTGATGCAAACGAGTTTCTTCCCAGTACTGTACTTCATCAGCACTACCGCTAGATTTTGTTGCTCCCACCATTTGTAGGAAGCCTGTAATACCTTGATTACCGTACGTCTTTACTAAAGCGTCACGATTATCAGGTTTGTTCACCTCATTGATGTAATCAGAGAGGGATGTGTATTTAGCCGGATCTAACTTCTTAATTGAGCTAGGGCTAAAATCCGAAGGACCAGTTGCACTCATTTCTTTTTATTTTTAAATGCCTTTAATATTCATTACGTTTCCATTACCACCCAACTCTCTAAGTAGTCGCTCCATCTGTGCATCTTGACCACCTTGCTGTGGAGTATTTGACGGAGATTGTGCTTGTACGTTAGACGCATTACTTACAACCTTACGTTGCCCATCACTCAAACCTTGTTGGTAAACACTCTTGACAATTTCGTCTATGTTGTCTACAACTGTTTGATGCATGTTCAACTTGTCAATATTCCACGCTCCATCGCCTTCCACATATTGGTCGAAGAACTCTTCGAGTCGTGAGTTTTTATCAATGAGTTGTTGGCGGTACTCATCACGCAATCCATAATTGAACGATTCGCCATTAGGCAATTTAAATTCAACCGCCTCAAGTGCTGAGGTTTCTTGTTGCATGTTGGTATACCAACTCTCATCAAAAGGACTTTGTATCTCTTCCTGGGCGGTAGTAGTCTCCACTGGTAAAGTGTAGCCTTCACGTAGGGAAGAAATGTCCTGTCGAGCTTTCGTAGCATCAATTTTCAATTGAAGTGTTGAATCCGCAATTTCATCTTCATCAAAGCGCTCTGAATCTAATTTGTATTTACGGTTCATTAAGCGGTCAACCTCTTGTGATGTTAAGTCGGGATAGTCATTCTGAATGGATAGACGCACTGCTGATAAATCATCCATTTCGGAAGGATTTAGCTGTTGGTATCTAAACCAATCTTCAGGAGAACGACCGGTCTTCTCAACGAAATCAAGAATAGGTTTTAACCTCTCATCAATCTGCAATTGTGGCTCTTCTGGCTCTCTATTTACTAGTTCGGATAATTGCTCAATGGTCATGTCATCGTATCCTAGCATTTCGCTTACCATACTAACAGCCATCTCATTAAGCTCTTGCTCCGAGACATCGTAATCTTCATCGTTATTTAAAGAACTTTGCTCTTCCACCTCTTGTTGAGGTTCAGTAGCAGTATTTTCTTGTACAGGCTCTTGTACCTCTTCTTGTACTTCTTGAGGCACTTCTTCTTGTACAGGTTCTTGTACGTTATCTTCTACTGTTTGAGTAGATTCCTCCGTAGGTGTTGCATCAAACGTGCTAGGGTCATCACTAATGTCTATCCCTAACTGTTTTGCAGCGCTTTCTATATCGCTCATAATTAACTGAATTTAAATACGTTACAAATTTAATATAAAAAAACATACAATATTATTTGTTTATATCATGTGAATATTATTACTTGCTTGTATTAATCAACCATTATTATGAAAAAAGTATTATTCATGTTAGCGATGGTCTTGGGGAGTCAAGCAGTCGCACAAAGTGTACCAAGTGTTATCAATGACTTGGATTACAAAAAAGTAGAAATAGCCACCGAAGATGGTGAGTTGTTTGATGCGTTTGTTGTAGAAGATGATTACAATACGCTAAAGAAAAGAATCAACAAACTCCATGTCGTTGAAGTAGATAGAGAAGGATCGCTTCTCTTTGTTGTCCGAGAGGATGACACCTACGAATATGTAAGTAGTAGAGGGTTTAAATTTAAAAGGATAACCATCTACGAAAAATAAAGAGAGGGGCTTTTGCCCCTCTTTTTTATTTAAAAACGTTTTTCAGTTTCCTTATCTTTTTGTGTCTCTCCTTGAGAACGAATACGCCTTGCACGTTCAAAGTCACCTGCCTTTTCTGCTTTCAAAGCCATTTTTTCACGTCTCTCACGCTGTATACGTAAAGCGTTTTCTTCTTTCTCTTTTTTGCTTTTTTCTTTTTTAGCTAAATAATCTGCTGAAGCTTTACTTTTTACCGCTTTACGCTTTTTTCCTGGACCAGCGCCTCCGTCCATATATTTTTTTACAGGTTTCATTTAGATGCCTTTTTTAGTTGATCTTCAAATTTACGATTTTCTTTTAAAAGTATTTTTTGCACATAGTCACGTGTTTCTAGCGGTAGTCCATCCAACCAATCTAAAGACTTGTAGATATCTGCGCCTTGTTTCTTTTGCTGATTGAGGTAATTGGATAAGTTACCACGCCCCCAATTGTACGCTGCAAGAGTCTTTGCTAAACGCACCTTATTCTCTTGATTAGGCTTATTGATAAATGAAGAGTTGTATAAATTTTCCATATACCAACTCTGCACCTTCTTGTTTACCGCAGGATCAAACAAGTTGTCTTCCTTTTTTATTATACCCGCTTTTACAGCATCTGCTTTTACACTCGGCATAATCTGACCTAAACCTTTAGCCCCCGCAGGAGATACTGCTTTAGGATTAAAGGTAGACTCTTTAAAACGTTGTCTTCTTAATATCTCTTGTGATCCTGGTCCTTGCAATGTGTTTGTAGTATCCGAAACACTAGCAGTATTAGGTCTACGAGGAGGGTCGGTAACATTACCCCCCTCTTCGTATGACCGATACTTCTTAACCTTTTTTGCAATATTCTTAGGTTGCGGTACAAATTGTTTACCGCTTTTATCACCCTTTGCTTTTGCTCTATTGGTAGCTGCCCTTTCCGCAGGACTCAAAGCCTTCCATGCTGCATCTGGTAAATAACGCTTCTTACCTTCAGACTTACTTCCGTCTGAGGTTCTCCACTTTTGCCTTGTCCATTGCTTTAATGAACGTTGTGATTTACCTAGTGCCATTAGTTTTTATATCCGCCTCCTTTAGCTTTATACTCACGTGCTAACATCTGTGCTTTACGAGCTGACCATTGTCCTGCATTACCTCCTTTTGTTCCCGCCTTAATTCTTTCAAACAAACGCTTTCTCATTCCTGGTTTTGTATAATTTCCAGCTTCGTTTACTTTGGATTTCTTTGCTTTCATAAGGACTGTTTAAAGGTTTATCTAGCTACCACAAGCTTCGCAATCTTCAGGGTTTTCAATGTTACAGGTTGGTTGTTCTGCTGATTCTAATTCGTTGACGAAATTTGCAAAGCTGTCGCTCATTGGAAAATATTTATAGGTTATTAAAAAAACGAGCTACGAAGTTACGAATATTTGTCCTTCAATCTTTCGTTCTCTTTAGTCAAGAAATCTACCTTCACACGCAATGCGTGAACCTCAGCAGTAAGCTGTAACACTTGGTTACGAAGCTCATCTTTTTCATCTGCGCTTGATGCTAATAACGCTTCAAGATTTCTTACCCTATTTTTCAAGTCATCCCTGTATTGCACCCCATCATTGTTTTCTAGTTCTGCTTTCTTTTCGTCAGCTTTTGATTTCAGCCTAGCCTCTAAGAACTTCCATATACCAGCAGAACCAGCAACAGTAACAACGGTTATTATTATCTGTGTTATGTTATCCATTTCTATACAGCTTTTCTAATATTAGCCTTCGCATACTACCAAAAGAAGCTATAGATAATACAAGCCATCCATAATGTGTAGCTGTAGGCATTCCTATCTGCAATAGATAAACTATAAACGTGGAGGTATACACACCAAATGTTATCATTGATGCTCGTACACGACACTTGATATCCTCTTGACTTACGCAGTACAATTGAAATATACCGCTTGATATGATTATGATTCTTTCAAAATATAGACCCCCAAGCTCAGAACCTATAGCTAAATGCGTAAGCAACACATTTATTAGAGCTAATGTAATCTCTGTAGGTTGAGAATCGCTATGACTCCATATAAGTGATAACTTCTTTATGGACTTTAGAATCATTATCACAGCGCTAACCATAACGGTAATATTAAAATCCACTTCACTTTATTAGCCCAATACGCAGCAGACAGCTTACCTTTGGCAATGTTTTTACGATGACGTGCCTTAAAAGAAGCACGTTTCTTCTTCATGCGATCGGACTCTCCAGTTTTAGGTTTACCAGCAGTACTTGCTCCTTGTTCGCCAAAACGAATAGTTTTGATAACATCTCCAACCTTAGCTACAACGATGTGAGACTTTTTAGGATGGCTAGGAGTGCGTTTAGGTTTATTGAAACCAGATACCCCAGCTCTTGCTAATCTTGAGTCTTTCTTCTTCGCTTTCATGTCACAAAAATAAGCATAATAATTAAGCGTAATATGAGACAGTTTTTACAGCATTAGGCAGTTTATTTTCAAGTTCTGTCTTTATTAAACCTGCTACCGCAGCATATCCATCTTCATTCCAATGTTGATTGTCACTCTGTAAAAATTGAGTATCCATTTTACCATTATCATCAAGGTCTAAGACACTCATCACGTCTATTAACGATACTAAGCTAGAATTTTCTGAATATTCAGCTACGACTTCTTGTTGCCATTGATAGATTCTCTGACCATCACTTACTAGTTCACCTACATTAAACGTTCCGCTAGTATAGTTTTCACCAATAGTAAAAGAGCCTTCTATTATAGTTAAGATACCTTGATTAATATTGTAGTCTAACAACTTCCTTAACTTATCTTTAATCAATTCTTCTGCTTGAGAACCTGTTAAAGGTTCTGCACCTGTATAACCAGAATTCATTTGAAAGCGAGTAATAACACCCCCACTAGTAATAACACAGTCTGGATTCACGCTATACAATCCTGTACTCTTAGGAATTGAAAGGTTTTGATACTCAGTACTAGAAGTTAGTCTACGAGCATTAAAATCAGTCTCGTCTTTAGGGTTGCTATTATTATCTAAATGCAAATCAATTTCCTCTCTAAATAATAACGCATTAATAGTATATGAATAAGCGTCATAGTTATCGTGGTTATACAAGAAGCTCCATTGTGCCTTATTATCTATATTAGGCTCACTACCTTTATCCCCCTGCTCCAATCCACCATAAAACATAGAGGACGGTCCTATCTGAGCTACAACAGAACCTGTAGGATTATTGTCCGTGTACTCTATAGCTTTCTCTCTAGTTATGTCTTCTTCTTTGCTGAACGCTATGCTTCTTATCCTTCCGTCAAAATAAAAACTATCGGAAGCAGTATTGTTTGACCCTGTGAAGAATTGAGTAGCACCTCTAAGTTCAGATGAGTCATTATTAGAATTTACAACAACTCCATTTATAGCATAGAATTGGTCTTCAGAATGGTATTTTATCAACACTCTATCGAACTGACCAAGTCTAAAATAACTCTTTGCATTTACATTGTCTAAAAGCATATTAGTACCGCTGCCTCTAACGATAACCTTGGAGGTCATATCCGAGTCTGCGTAAACCAAAACCCTATTTTCTAATGATGTATCACTAATACTTAATGTTACAAAATTAGTGCTTGACCTAGGTTTATTAAACATAACATCTAAGTACATGTAAGCATTTTCATTAAATAATGAACTTTCTGTTATCGACAGTTTCTCTGGTAGTCTAGCTACGCTTGTCCCCGATCTAGGGATTAAACTACTAGGCTCTAGCCTTTCCTCTAACGTTGCTTCATATATAGATATGGTTTGACCCGT
>Ga0208917_1000233_pt1 | contig 29703 bp, 31 predicted proteins | sample DEB08_DNA_10_FD_185500 | JGI IMG/M metagenome (GOLD analysis project Ga0208917, IMG submission 185500) | Aqueous microbial communities from the Delaware River and Bay under freshwater to marine salinity gradient to study organic matter... | ecosystem: Environmental > Aquatic > Marine > Coastal ...
TTGACATGCTTACATTAGGATTAAATATAAATTTAATCGATGCATCGTAAGTTGTGCCGTAAAACTGCGCTCTATTAACATTTTGACTATAATGCAAGTACAACCCTGCATTCTTATTAGCTTTAGTGCCATTGTCAACAGTATAAAATAAATTCTTCAAACTAGTGCCTAGTGCTGGCTTATAGCTAAAGAAGCTAGTCCAACCTTTTACACTTTCATCAAAAGCTAAAGTTTTATAACTATCAGTATTTGTAGGCTGTAAAGAAACAACATATTGTTTATTATAAATATCCCACATTCCAACTGCTTTCCCTGGCCCTAATTGATAACTGTCTAAAGCACTAAATTGATCTCTAAAGAAATCAATCATTCCATAATTAGATATTTCTGTTATACCATCTTGAGATAATCTTAATACAGCATTTCTATCTTTATCAGTAAAGTATTTTCTATAACCATAAACAGCAAAGCTTTCTGGGTTTCTGCTAATACCAAAATTCCCAGCATAAGCTCTAACTGGCCCTATAACAACTTGTCCTGTAGTTGTTAACCCAGCACCTTCAGCGGTATAAATAGCATCTTTATCTATAAGGGCATTACTAACTTTATTTTCTTGAAATATAATAAGGTTAGTATCTTCTGCATACAATTTTTGTATAGAACCGTTAGCGGGATCTAAACTTCTTGTTATATCTTCTCCTACTGAAAATTCATTAGTATTATTTACCCCTGTAGTTGAATTAAATATACCTGAATATATTAAAGAATTAAATCTTATAGAAGCTTTTGGTTCATCTTCGACTAAATATGCTTTAGCCCCATATCCAGCAGCAGTATTATTATAACCCCCTCTGATTCTAGCTTCTTCTATAACCCAGTTTTTGCTTGTTTGAGCATCAGCAGTAGAAACATTTCCGCGATTATATCCTCCTATAGCTTGGGGAATGCCGTTAGACCCGTTCCAAACCGGCTGATTTGAAACGTTTATAGTCTTTCTTAATATAAAGCTATTAAAATATTTTACTTCTATTACTGCTGACATACGTATTATTATTACTTATTTATTGCATAAATTACCTTATTGACCAATCCCGAATGGGCTGAAAGCTGGCTGAACATCCCCTATACTTTTTAACCCATCGCTATTAAAATATGCCGCCCATTTTCTATTAATATTTTCCTGACCATTAATTGTATTTGAAGCACCCCTTGGGAAGGAAAAGTCATTGCCGTATTTAGCGTTTATAGAATTATTATCAACTGCTCGGTAACTATACCACCCTGCACCAGCTGGCGGAATCCAAGGTTGGGTCAATTCTATATCTGTATAAAATTTACTTACGTATCTATATGCCCATTCTCTAGCATACACGGGGTTTCCTGCAGATAATTTAGTAGCTTGTATTGCATCTTGATTATTTAAACTACTAACTAAATATTGAAAAACATTTTCAGAACCATATACGCGTGGATAATAAAAATCACCATAGGTTAACATTAAACTTATTTTATAGTCTTCTGTTTCTATTCTATAATTTGTATTAAAAGGACAAAGCCCCGAGCCGTAACCTACTACAATATCTCCGCCTTCTCCAGGCGCATTTGTGTCAAGCCCCCATGGGTATCTAGCAATTAATCTATAATCCCCATATTTAGACGGCGGATTATTATATAGTTGTTGTTGGCTTTTGCCAATAACAAATACTCTTCTAGCGGTCGCTCTTATAGAATTTCCACCAAGCGTGATTAGAGGTTCTAATATTGATTCTAAACAATCATTATTATCAATATTTATAGGACTAGTAATAGGAGATGTGTTGACTTGAGTTCCATTAAAATCTGCGGCCGCTGTATCGTCTGTTATAACTCCTGATTTATCAATATCCTTATTGGGATCTGTAACGATTGTATAATCATTACCTTGCGTTCCTCCAAATTTAATTTCATTACCTTCAATATCAATAGCCTGCACCCAGTTATTAGGATAACCAGCACCGCTAGGATCTCTAAATTGTAAATATATTGGATATAATAAAAAAGGAAAAGTATCTACATACGCCCCATTATTCCAACTAAATTGGTCTAATTGTAATTCTAAAGCTATAAATGCAGTACCTTGAGATAATCCCCCCGTGCCATTGTACGACCCGGCTGACTCTATATTGGAATTTGCAAATGTCCACCCATCACAATCAGGCGCGGGTAAAGAAACATCACTACTAGTTGTACTTAAAACCAAACCTGGATACGGAGCTCTTATGTCTACTGTGCCAGAAGTAGAGCCTGGTAATGGCGTAGAGGCCACTGCATTGGTATTATCATTTACCCAATAAACAGCCCCTGAATCTCCAGAACCCCTAGATAAAAAATAATTTTGTCTTGTCCCAAAGCCCTCATTAATTGGTATTTCACCAAAGACTATTTTACTTGTAATAGTATCAGTTAATCCGCCTGCGTCTTGAACAGTTACTGTTATCGTGTATTGGCCAAATAATTCTTCTGAAATATTTAATTCACCTGTAGTTGGATCAATAGACATTTGAGAAGGGTTACCTGATATACTCCAGGTTAAATTATTAGAATTTAAAGTAGGGCTTGCTGAACCATTTGTTGCTGTATATGTAAAAACAGGATTAGAAGCAGTTGGATCTGAGTTTACTGAAGTACCGTTTGTTATCGTAGGGGCTACATTACCTAAATTTTCTACCAGCTCAGCAATCACAAGGTTTCCTTCTGTTTTTTCATAAAAAGAAAAATAATATACTTCATTTATAGAAGCATCGGGACCATAATAAAAATAATCTGTAGTTATTAACTCATATGTATCATAAGTTGCCGGATCTAATGGATTATAAGGATCTCCATTGGCTGGTATTTTAAGTAAACCAAATTTGTTTATAGTATTACCATTTATATCTGTTACAGACACGCCTAAATCACTTGTTTGTAGAGGCTCTTTAGGTGTTTCATTTTGTCCAGCTTCATCTATGGGGGCAAACCTCCCAGCTATAGAAGTATTTAAAGGCGTCGCTTCGGTTAAATCCCATGTAAAGCCTAATAAGCCCGCCACTTCATTAGTTCCTGTTGTAATAGCTTCATTAAGTTCTGATATTAAACCAGTTGTGGAAGTCTCCCAAAATATTTCAAGTCTAGAAATAACAGGCTCAGTTTCATAAATACCTAATAAAAAATTATATGATCCACTGGCAACTGGTAATGATCCAATAGGATTATTTGGGTTTCCTTGAGTTATTCTAGCTAAATATGGATTAGAGCTAGTTTGATAAATATCAACATAAGAACCTGTAGTAATAATACTATCTTCCTCCCCAATTGTATTAACTGTGTTTGAAGATGGTAATATTATGCTGGCGGTAGTTGGCGTTATACTATCTATTTGGCCTGGATAATATTGCTGATTATAGCTAGGAGCGGTGCTTCTGTTTGGTGTTACTCTACCAAAAAGCTGTACGCTGCTTCTATATTGCTTTTGATCTGGCCCAACCTCTGCAAGATCTCTTGGTACTTTATTTATATTATCGTTTATAAGGGTTATAAATGACGTAGTATTTTGAGGATCTGGCGGTGATGCAGGTGCTCCAGGATAACCATTTAATATACCACCTAAGTAAACATTGTAATACTCCTGTTCAAGTTGCTTAACAACTATTTTATAAGAATACCAACCTAAAGGATTGTAATTTGAACTATTTGGATTACCATTATATAATCCAGGTGCTCCAGTTACAATGCTTTTGTTTGATTGTATTGGAGAATCAAATCTTAATTTTAAAGAATCCCCTGGCCATGAGGAAACAGGCGCTGAAAAAATTGGGACTTCCCCTAAACTACCAATTCTATATGGATTATATACTGTTGATGCTCCATATAATACATCTGATTCAGATAATCCAACAGTAGTAGAAGATAATATAGTAGTAGATGATCTTCCATATCTATCAGAAAGTACAACCCCAACCTGATAGTTTCTATTTTGTTTTAATGTATGATTAGGATATTCAATTATACTAGTAGTATTCTCAGGGGGGAAAGTATTTTCTATATTAAAATTAGATTTTGAAGAAATACCAACATCATAATCTAATACAGCAGGGGGAGTGTGTTTATCTTGATAATTGCCATATACAACTCTATTACCAATTATTTCTTGAGATAAAGCTTTAACAGGCACTTTATCATATACTCTTATTAAGGTGCTATCAGATAATGTTTTAAATGGTTTTTTAGCCTGATAGTCATATTCAACATAACTATTTGCGCTAAGCGCTATTTCACTCTGAAGTATGGTATCTACTACATATAATGCCTGGGAATCTGATTCTTTAAATATTATATCTATTTCACTAATATTAAAATTAGAAATAAATTCAGATCCATTATTAGCGGGGATAGGTATTTGTAAAAGTATCTGATTTACTTTATTTTGCATAAATTGCACAATAGTACTTCTATAAGCACTTTCTTCATCACCATTTAAAAAATATCCATCTTGTTGAGGTATAAAAAGAGCCTGTGTAAATGGCGCAAGTATAGAATATTCACCACCATTAAATTTAAATCTATAAGTAAATCTTACAAATTTATCTTCTAAAAAATCAGGATCACCCCCGTATGAAGGATTATAATATGGATTAGCAGTAACACCATCTGGCAAAAATTCACTTACTACATCATACATAGTTGTTTCGTAAGCTCCCGCAGCGGCTTCAACTAAACTTACTTTATAAAGTTCTATTGGCTGGTATGGATTATATTGAGCTACAGAAACTAAGTCCTCACTGGTGTAATAAACACCCCCACTAGCGCTTCTTCTAGTAACATTTATTCTACGTGGTTGATTTCTATTATCAGTAAAGAACAATAAATTTTCAAGCATATTAACACCTGTAATAGGGTTAGTAGTAGAAAAATTTAAAAAAGCTCCTTCAGCTAATTTAACTGTGTCTCCATTTAATACATTATATTCATATATAAAATTTTGAGCAGAAGGATTATAAGTTGGGTTCGTAATATAGGCGCTATCAGTATTATTAGTAAGGAATAAATATATTGTATTTTTAGCGGGGTTTGTAAACTGCCCTATAACCTGTATACCGGAAACGGTTAAAGCTTCAAAATCTTTTATAAGTTGATTACCTAAAACATTTTCTAAAGCGCCTACATCAGCACCTTGTGATTTACTAACCTGTATATTAAAGCCTTCTCTGTATTCCCCTGATGGTACTAATCTATCATCAAGGTCTTGATTCATTTTAGACCCTATAAAAGCATTTTTAACTTCTGCCATCTATTTAACTTTTAATCCATTTAGATTTATTTCTCATTATTTGCGCTATTTCGTCTAATTTAATATTAGACAATCTAATTTTAGCGTTTCTAGTAGCAGCAAATTTTTCTTTTTTATATCTATTTACTATGTATTCAGGAGTATTAATTTTAGAGGATAATATTGCATGATTTAAATAAGCATAAACAGCCTCTTCCGCCATTTTGGGTATTCTCATGTCTTGATCATATGCAACTCCGTCAGATATGTATTCCAATATTATTAGAGCCCCATTTAAATTACTTGAAAAAGCCATACTACCCTCTCTATCGTTTATAGTAAACCACCCGTTGAATTGAGATATTTCTGGGTTCATTCCATAACGTTGTCCTAAAAGACCATCAGCAAATTGATAATTATAAAAAACAGATTGATCATAAGCCGCATTATTAAAATTACCAGTAATTAATTTATCGTTTGCATTGTCCCAGCGTTCTTCGGTTATTGAAGTAGCTCTAACATTTTCATTAAAATTATCCTGTATAGGATCTCCCGTATAATCTTGTGGTAATATTTCGTAAGGATTTGAAGTAAGTGTAGTTGGATATATTATATGTTTAACACCTTGCTGGTCAATCCAAGAGGTTTTTACATAATTTACATAATCTTGTGGAAGAGGAACTGAAAGATTTGGAGGAATTGTTAATTCTTGAGATTTAATACTTTTTAAAGTATCATAGCTTAATTCCTGTAAAGCACGTTTAGCATGGAAGATAACATCAGTTCTTTTAACACTAGGTATAAGTTTCCCAGCGCCAACATAAGCAACTATAAAGTTATTTATTAAATCAGAAATTTTAATATACGCATATCCCCCATAGTTATTTTCTACAGTATTGCCATAAGCATCCTGATTTCCATAAACACCACCATCTTGTCTTTTTAATTGTACAACAAAATAGTCACCTTCGGGTAATTGTGTTTCTAATGTTATAACATTATCAACAACAGTATATGGGGCTATGTATTCAATATAACTGCTTCCAGCTCCTGTAGTACTTGAGTATACTTTAAAATTGTTTTGAGCATAACCAGTAGATGAAGGATCATATCCCCCAAAAATTAACTTAGTATCAAAAGTAGTAGTATATGAAAGTTGAGTACCATCAGCTATAAAACTTTGTGCCCCAGCGTAATATTGTCTATTTGTTTCGGTTATTAAACCTCCATTGGGTATTGCCATAGCTTATTAACTTTTTTGATTTATTTCTTCTTTTTGAATTTGTTGACCAGCGGCTTGAACTACCTGTGGGTCTCTTATTATTATACCGGAGTATTGTAATATTTTTAAAATAACTTCTGTTTGCTCAGATTCGTGTAATTCAAAATTTACCGAAGTTTCATTATTATATATATATTGCCCTAAAGTACCTACATTAAATCCCCATACTACATCATTGGGTTTTCTAACATAATCAACAACTATATTACTTGTTATTGTTGTTGGCTGAATAAATAATTTATTATTCTCATATAAATATACAGGGAAATCTTCTGTGGCTTTTGTTAGTTTTGATTTTTGTATATTATAAAAATCATTTCTTTGTAGTCTTTGTACTTCCGTAATATCTTTGTATATTACTTCACCTAATCTGTAAAATGAAACAATAGTTCCATAAATATCGGTTGTTGGCAAAGTAAAATATTGTTGACCTGGGGTTGAAGTATTATCGTAAACTGCATTCCCAAATGTTTTAAATATAGATATTTTTTCATCAATATTTTCTACACGGCTTGCATATGTATCATCAGTTTGAGGAACCCTTAATTGCTGATTTAAGTCTTCAAAATACTTTTCAAATATTTCAAGCTGTACCTGAGTTCCTAAACTATTAAACTCAGCTGGAGGTATATAGCCTCTTTGTTCTTTGTTTAATATGTATAAAACTGTTTGATATACAGTGTTTACGTTTATTGCCATTGTTTATTTATTATTAATTATAATAGCTAGGCCGCTTTTGATACGACCTAACTATTATAATATTACATGTTAATATAGTTTTTTCTCTATTGATTTATAAACTTCTACACCTTCATCAGTTTTAAGGTAAGAAGCAAACGCAGAAAATGGATTTTCATCAAAAGGAACAATCATTAATCTTTTATCATTTGAAGACCAATGTATGCTTCTTTGATCTGCTGACAAATAAATAATATTAGCTTCGCTAGCTTTAATTGCAAAATTTCTTAATTCCACATTCTCGTCATTAGCTAAGTTTAAGAACAAGTTAGGATTTTTCTTAGCAAATAGCAATAAATCCCTTTTGATCTCCTTAGAAGTAAGATCTGCTACCTTAGATCCGACCTCAACTCTTAATATTGCTTCCATTTGATCTATCTCCATGTTCATTGCTGCATTTAGCGCATCAACCTCACTTAATAAATCTTCTAAATCATCCTCAGCAATTTCAATTTGATCATATTCATAATATAATACATCTTTTTTAGGGTGATATAAAGAAAGCAATTTTTGTAAATTTTGTTTTTCTTTAGGAACAAATAATGAACCGTTTTTAAACATTATATGACCTAGTGTTACTTCACCTTTTTGCTCGCTTACAAATGGAGAATTTTGATTAGTTGCATATCTAAGCTCCTGCTGTTCACCATTTTCTTTATTGAACCAAAGCATTGGCCATCTTTGTGAATGTTTAGATTGAATTGTGTATGTTATAGGTTGATGTGCACCTTTTAACAAATAAGTTCTATCTTTAATTTCCCATTCGGGTTTTGTAGATTTTACTGGTGTTTTAGCAACAGCTTTTTCTTTTACTACTTGAGGTGCAACCTCAATATTTTCTACTGCTGGGTTAGCTTTTTTAGCCATGATATAATATAATTAAATAATTAATAAAAATGCAAAGTAAGGGGCACCACTACGATACCCCTTATCCTTACAATAATAGTCTATGCAGAAGCTGTAAACAATACAAAATTGTTTGCACCTTGAGTAACAAGACATCTTTCAGATAGGAAGTGTACTTCCATAGCATCAAGCGCTGAAGTATAAGCACCTCCAACAGAACCAGTAATCCAAGATTTCATTCTTCGATCATCAGCCTGAGAAGCTCTATACCTTACATGCAAGAAAGGTCTACGGATATTAGTTCCTAGAATTTGGTCGTAAACAGTTGAAGTACCTGCAGGAATCAAAACTCCTTCAATACCAGAAACTGCCACTGCACCTCTTGTAGAAGCATCATTTAGATATTTCCAGTCTGTCTTATAGAAATCATAAGATCCTCTGCGGAAGCCACTAAATCCAAGATTCAATGCCATTTCTTCAGAGTTTTCAAACAATCCATAAGCAGTACCACCTTGAGCACCATCAGAAACACCAGCTAGCATTCCGTCAATATCAAGAGCAAGTCCTCTATTAACAAAAAGCATGTTTTCTTCAATAGCTCCTTGAGTATCTAAATTTTTCAAAATGCTGTCAAATTCAGTAAGTCCGGTAGCTCCACCGCTAAAGTTATTAAGAACGTTACCTCTTGATTGAATAGAAGCAAAAAGTCCTTCAGTACCTTTTACAGTCAATGTAGAAGTTCCACTTACTAGCTCACCTTCAACAACTGCCATTTCTAGATAGTCTTCAAAACGTAGTCTTGTTTCAGACTCAGCTTTTAGATACCATAGGAATCCAGAAGTTCCATCTTCAGTAGCAACTTCAACCCATCCGATTTGTGCAGCATCTGATCCAGAAATTGCATATTTATCTTTAATGATGATAGGTGAATTGTTATACTGAGTAAAAGAAGGAGTGATAGAACGCTCACGACCGTCAGCAGTTCCTTTTTTAAATTCAGAACCGTAAACGAAAATCTTACCAGTTGTTAATCCTGTAAAATCAATTTCAGAACCACCACCAGTAGCAACTAGATCTCCTTGAGTATAAGGCTTAACAGTTAAGGTAGCCAAAGTAGGAGAAGTATCAACACTAGTTTCTACAAAACACTTTAGTTCTTTTCCTGTAGCAGGATCCATAAGAACAATAGTATCATTTGCAGAAATAACGTTTGCAACAAAGCTAGCTCCAGCAGTAGCATTCAATACGAATGTTAAAGTGGTTCCAGTTGCAACAGTTACATTATCATAAGCAACGTGTAGTCTATTTTGCTCAGACCATACAACTTGGTCAGAAGTCATGGGCATTTCTGCACCAACCATTCTTAAGAAGCCAGATAGAGTTCTGTTACCATATCTTTCTACTTCTTGCTCGTAAATTTCGGGTAGATACTGTTGAGCGAAGTCATTAGTACCATCTGTAAAACTTAGGTAGTTATCGCTAAGTATTTGTTGCTTTTGACTTGGTTTAATTGAACCAAAAGCAGGTAAAACATTTGCCATTTTTAAATTTTTTTAATTAGTTAAATCTTTTTGTTTTTATTTTTAGTTTACTAGAATCAGCTCCACTAATAGCCCTAACCTTTAATCCATTAATAAATACATCACCACCAGCCGTTTGTCTTGGCTCAGTTGTAATGTTTTTAGTTTTAGCAATCTGTTCTTTAATAGCATCGGCACGGCCTTGCTCATAGAAATGATTTACAATTTGGTCAGTATTCCTAGCGGCATAGAGGGCCTTGTGATAACCTCCAGGGTCTTGTAATTCACCTTTGTCGTTTAAGAACGTCTCAACGAACTTAGATAAATTTTTCTGGCTGTCAGCAACGGAAACAGGGTCTTTTACAGAATACTTAAATTTTTTAGATCCTACATTAAAATCGAAACCTTCGAAATTGCTGGAAAAATAATTGTCAGTAGTCTTTTCAAACCTGTCTATAATAGACCTTCTATTTTGCTCTTCATTATTATAGCGATTGAAAAAATCCATAGCTTTTTGTTGTTCTTGAGTAATACCAGGTCTTAATTTAATTTCTTCGTAATACTTACTCTTTGTTTCTTCCAAAAAGTTTTTGGCTTTTGCAACCTCTTCTTTAAACGCAATTTTCTTTTTGCGTATATCCTTATCCTCATCTATTTCTTCATCATAAGAAAAATCATCCAATAAAATATCAATGTCTTCTTGATCTAAATGAGGTTTTGTTTGTTTATAATATTCTTTCAATAAAGTATTATTATCAACGTTTGAATAATCTGCATTTAATCTTGCATAATCCTGGACTGTACCACCTGTTTCTTCCATAAACTTAATAAGTTTATCTATTCCTTCTGGTAATTCAGGCGCTTTTGTTTCTTCTAATACTTCTTTTTGTTCTGGTTCAGCAAATTTTGTTTCATTGCTTTCACTCGTTTCGGCTTCTACTAATTTTATAGGAGACTCTACTTCTTCTTTTTGACTTTCTTGGGAAGCAACTTGTTCTTCGGCGTTTCCTTCTCCCATTTTTTCGCCATCTCCGGATTGGTTAGATACATCCACCTTCTCTGTGCTTGACTCTTGAACGGCATTTTCTTCTGTTTTTTGTTCGTTAGGGATTACCACTTTAGTAACCTCTTCTTGTACTTTATCTAGTGGTTCTGAGTCTTTTAATTCAACTTTTGTAATTTTTTGCTCTTGCACTAAATTTTTTGGTCTTGTGGGTTTTTTCATTTTAAATTCCCCCTCTTGTCTTACTTGTACTTCTGCCATGATATAATAATATAAAATTAATTAATAAAAAAATTTACCTCGGTTCAAATTGCTCTAATCCAAACCCACCTAGATTATCATTACCTGATGATTCAAAATCTTTAGGTAATAGATCATTTTTTCTTTGATCTATAAGTTCAGATTGTTGAGTTCCTTGAATTTTAACTCTTTGATCTTTACGGTCTTCTATTTGTTTTTCTTTTGCTGCTTGCGCGTCTGCTTGTATTTGAGCAAGCTTCATTTTATATTGGAACTCTTCAGCCATTAATTGTTTTTTAATTAAAGCTTCTTGTTCCATTTTATTTATTTCAAATTCAGACTTTGCTTTTTCAATTTGCACTTTTGTTTCGGCCAGCGCTTGTTGTTTTTGTACCTCAGCTAATGCCGCTGCTTCAGAAGCCTGTGCATTAGACTGGCCTTGTGCTTGAATATTAGCTAATTGAGCAGCTTGTTGTTGCTCTGTTCTTTTAGTTCTTCTTAATTTTAATACTTGGTTAGCCAATTTGATATTTCTTATTTCTCTAATATCAATAGCATCTTCAAGATTAATAGAATTTTGTTGCAATGAAACTTGAATATTTTGTTCAAGTAATGCCTTTTCTTCAGCATCTGGTTCTAATTCTAAAAATATACCAAAATTATGTATATCTAAACTTGCAATTTCTTCTAGTGTTTTTACATTAAAAGTATTGATACTACTTAATAATGCTTCCCTGGTTAAAGGGAATTGCAAAGCATCATTTACTCTAAGACCAATATTTTCTGCATTTCTTATAGTAATATACATTAAAGCTTTTAATATATGCCTAACAGCTACATTTGAATTTGCTGCAGCCATTTTTTGCAAGCCAACTAAAGCATTTTTATCGGGAGAACTACCATCTACAGCTTCATTTAATCCAGTAGTATCTCTTATCATTTGTAAATAATATTGATAAGTTTGAATTAAAGCAGAAATTTTAGACATACCATTTGAAGTCTGTAATTCTTGAATTGGTACTTTGCCTCTATTTAAATCTCCATCTTGTGTTAATGAACGCCCAACAATACTACCAGTTTGGAAATACATGTTTAAAGCTTCAGCAGGATTATAATTGGTTCCATTACCTAAATCAACTTCAGCTAGCCCGTCCATGTCTAAATATACCCCATCCGGTACAACTCTAGATAAAACTTGTTGTAGCTTTAAATGAGTTAATTGAATCATATCTGCAAAAGAAGTTATCTTGCTTACAACTGAATCAATTCTTCCCTTATATAATCTAGGCGCACAAATAGAGTAATTCATGTTAACCTTAGTAACATTGCCATAAGGGCGGGTCATATTTTCTGATAAATTCCATTCTAATATTTTAGGCATTCCTAAAACTTTAGCCCCTGTATATAATACTTCAATACTTCTACTAATCCTTTCGAAATTATCGCTTTCAGGCGGATTAAATTCATCATTTTTTTCTAATACTTTCTCTAAACCTTGATCAGTATATTTTAATTTAAATACTTGGTTAGCATAAGTTTTATATTCAAAAAATAATATAGAAACTAAATTATCATCATTATTACCACTATAATTTCTTACGTAATTACTATAATTACTTGGCCCTCTATATTTTTGAATTTCTTCTAATTCAGAACTAGTTAAATTAGGAAATTGTTTTTTTACTTCAGAAAGACTTAGGTTTTTAACTTCTCCAACATAATATATATCGTCAAAATTAGGATCTTCTGTATAAGAATAAACAAGAGCCGCAGGGTCTACATAATTAACTTTTATACCCTCAGATAAATTAAAACTTGTTTTAGAAGCACCTATTCCTAACACAGTTAAATCATATGCTATTTTTCTTTTTGTTTCTTGATATTTATTAAATTCAAAAACATTATTTATAACTTCTTCTTCTGCTATTTCAATGCTTTGCTTGTAATCTAACTGCAACATTACATCTAATTCTTCTCTTGTTGCGGGTAAAGCTTTTGGATCCGCACTTGCATAAAAATTTTGACCTGTGGCTTGATTTAATTGTTCAATATATTCCCTGTTTTGAATATCACGCATTGCTCTAAAAGCAAACTGTGTTCTCTCTTCTAAAGCAAATGGATCGTTTGCAAAAGCTTTAATTTCATAACCTTTGTCCACCATTCCATTTACTATAATATCAACAAACTTAGGTATTATAGGTACTATTTTCCAATCTAAATTTAAATAAGACAAATCACCATTTATAGATAATTCATCTTTATATTTCTGGACAGATTGTTCGCCCCTAGCGTATAATCTAAGGTTATGGTAGTTTTGAAAATTTTGTAAATAACGGTCGCCGCCTGTATCTTGCCTAAACCATTCATTTTCAATAGCTTGCCCCACTTGTAGCCCATAGTCGTAACTATTTTTTATTTCGTCAGATACCACTTGGTCCGGAAATGAACTATTGTAATTTGTATAAACCATTTATTTAAATTATTTTTGACGTAACTCCATCGTTATTATATTTTCTTATTTGCAAGCTTACTGGCTCAAACGTTCTTTTAGAAATTGGTGCATATCTATTTTTATTACAAGCCATAATAGCTAATCCAGAACTAATAGAAGCATCGTGCTTTGTTCTGTTATTTAAATTAAATTTAGCCCAATCATTTAAAGTTCTAATAAAATACATATTTCCGTAACTATCATTATTAAAGCCTACATGGTCATTAATATAAGTTTCAATTGCGGCGGCATGGGATTGTTTCATGTCTTCACTAGAGTTTGGCACGCCACCTATTTCTCTTTCGGTTACAGATAATTTATTATATACTTTGTCGGGTCTATTCATTGAGTAACCCCTATAACCTCTTCTTTTAATATAATATAATAATCTAGGTTTATTATTTTCTGCTAATATTGGCATACCATAAAAAACTAAAGCCATTAAAACATCTTCAAAAAATATTTCAGCATTATCAGGTCTAGCAATATATTCTAAAAAAAATTGGTTTGGTGGCACATCAGCCATAGTAAATTTTGTTAACCCATGCAAAGCCCCTTTTGATCCTCTCCCATCTACTGTACCTGATATATCGTAACTATCACATCCAAAAGCCCCAAAGTCTTCATTGCCAGGGTATTTTATACCATTTTTTATAGTAACTTTATTTTGCAAATGATACGGGGGTGTCCACGTAATAAAAAATCTACCATTTTTATTTGGCATAAAAATTACTTTAGTATCTTTTATACCATTTTCCCATTGAAAATTACCCTGAGTAACTAAACCACTATATTTAGCTTCTTCAACATAATCTATTTGTTCATATATTTTTGACAAATTAAACAATGATTGTTTTGCTTCATCCCTAAAGGCGTGTTCTTGTGTTCTTGGAAATTGTCTATAAAATTCATTTAAGGCATCTTGATCGGATTTTAATCCTTCTACTTCATTTTGCCAGTATTCAATTACCCCAGTGTCAATCCATTGGCCATCAATCCCTTTGACTTTTTCATCAGGGGTGTCGAATACAGGTAATCCATGCATGTCAATGAATCCTTCGTAATTCCATTCCATAGGTATGAACAAACTATATAGTCCTGTACTAGTCTGTCCATTGCGGTTTCTTTTTGTAACATCCGAGCCATTATAAAGTTTTTTAAAGTTTTCACCTCCTTTATCTAACGCATTTGATGTAGATCCCATCATACACTTACCAACTATCTTGCTTCCTAATCTTAAAGTAGTTTTAGTTACACGCCAGTTGTTTAATATATTATCAGGGCGTTCCCATTTACCAGATTCATCATGAATCAATAATTTTAATTTTTCACCATCATAGCTGTTATCCCCTGTATTTTTCCAGTCAATGGTTGTATCTAGGCCATCAATATCTTCCAGCTCTTCTCCTATTTCAATTTTTTTCCTAGTTAATTTTGACGCTGGAACTCTATAGGCGAGCTCTGTTTTCGGCCTATCCATTCCGTCTTGTATCGGCTTGAAAAAAAACGGGTAGTTTGTGGATATGGGTACAACTTTATCGGTAAACATTTTTTTTGCATCTGCACCCGTCTTTGATAAAATTCCAAATCTAGCATCGCTTGATATTGTTGCCTGGTTAACAGCCTCCGACGATCCCATAAAGCTAAATCCAGACCGTCTATTTTTGAGATAGATAATGCCATAACATCTTTCATCGGCCTTACAGGCTTCCCAAAATATAAAGAATAGTCTATTTGATTCCCTAAAGTCTGCTGCCCCAACATCAATCTTGGTGTGTTGCAAGTACATATAATGAGAACCAGTAATATAAGTTGGAATACCTTTATTATAAAACGCAAATCCTTCATCTCTATATTTAAATTCATTATCAATATAATCGTACCAATTTTCTTTAAAGCTATCTGGGTGTTTATTCCAATCAAATACAGACTTTATTTTAATTAATTGTTCTGGAAAAGGAAGTTTTTCCCAATACTGGTCTGCTTTAACTTTACTTCTTTGATAAGCTTTATCTATTAATGGTAAGCCAATTTTTAGATTTTGAATTTCATATATCTCACCAACCGTACCATCTTTACTTATAACTACTAAGTCGTACTCTTTATTATAGCCGTAATTAAATTTTTTTAATCTATTTAATCTTTTTAAAGTATTAGGTTTTATATGTTTATCTAATACTTTATATAATGTTTGTTGATACATTATTTAGATCTTTTTTCAGCAAACCCTCCAAATTGCTTTGAAGCTGTGTCATTATTTTCTAATAATTTTTTTTCTGATTCTATTCTTGTAAGAATTTCAAATGCATCAAATATGGCTAATTTTTTTGTAGCGGCTGCATTTTTTAATCTATCAGCACTAATATCATCATCACTATCTACAATAGCTTCCTTGGCCACTTTTATTAATTCCTCAACCGCTTTTTGCCCAGCTTGGATTATATTTAATTTCGTTTCCTTGATGTTCATATTTAATAACAATATCATTTGATTTCATACAATATAAAAGCTCATTATCAATAATAAATTCCCATTCACTATTTGGCGTATACCCTACTAGGTCACCAGGAGCTATTTTAAGCTTGTTTAAGACACTATTACCATATCTTAATATACCAACAAGGCTTTTAGTTTTATCTAGAGTTAAATTGTCTCTATTTAAAATTGGTTTTACAAAACAACGGTCCATAAAAGATTCCCATTTATTTTGTTTTTTATACATATATATTTGATCAGGTTGGCAAAAATAAAGATTGTCTTTAAAATATTTACTACTATTTTTTTCTTTACCCCTAATATCGTAATACCTTCTAAATACGTTATGGTGTATAATTACGTGATCCCCAGGCTTTATTACAGTTTTGTAAGCAAGTGGAGCACTTATTACCTTAGCTGTTTTATTTACAAACTTAAAAGATTCAATTTTTGTATTTAAAATTAGCTTTAAATTGTCTACTTCTATAGTATTATTATATCTTTCACCAATAGGTTCAACAATAAAATCATAAAGACTATTCATATTTTAAATCATATTCTACGGAGATTGCCATATTAGTATTGAACTTTTTCCATGGTACTACCTCATCACCTTTTTTAATATGAATATTATAAGAACCGTCAGTATCTTCAAATATGATATAAGCTATTTTATGACCACCGTAGACTTCTTGCCCTATAGAGTAATGCATAGCATCATTTTTATAATCAGCTCCGATACTGATCTTTCTTATAATACTTGACATTTTATTTTATTGTTTAATTTCTGATTGATCTATTTCTGTGTAAATTCCAGTTTCTAAATCTACACTTATAGCCCCGTATTCTTTTTCTAACTCTTTTTTATACTCTTCCATTTCTTGAACCAATCCAGAGTATTCATGCAATAATACATGCTTTTGTTGTTCTAAGAATCCTACATCCCTCAATTTATTACTCATTGAAATCTGTTGGTCTTTAATTTTAGCTAATTGCTCTTCTGTTACTTTTTTTTCTTCTACTTTTTTCATTTGATTAAATTTAAATTAATTATTATTACTTTGATTTATCTTTTATTTTTTCAAAGGTCCTAAGGCCTCCTAGCCCTAGCATACCTAACAAAACAGTCATTAAATGTTCCATTTGTAATGCAGGAGGTATACTTTCCGGTTTTACTACCCATATAAATAAATCTCTTATTACAAAATTATACATTAAAGCTATCCCGCAAATCCACCCTATAAATGGACGCCACCCAGCAACAAATATAGTTCTGTGCTGGGCTTCAATCTCATTTATTTTAGTTTGTATTTCAATTAATTCTTTAGGGTCTAACTCTTTGCCTTTAATAGCTTCCCGTATTTCCCAAGCTAGGCCACCTGCAACAGATTTATTTCCGTTGTTACCTTTTAATAACCCAACTAGTAATTTCCACATTTTAAATTAACTAATTATAAACCTTTTATAGCATCTCTTCCTCGAGATCCAGGTATATTAGCCATTTTTTGACGTCTTTTAGACTCTTCAGGTGATGCAAATCCTATTCTAGCGGCTTGATTAATTGATAATTTACCACCTGATTGTAGATACTTTTCATATTCAGCCTGTATTTTAGGGCTTTTAACATTAATACCCTCTTGAATATTTTTTCTTTCAGAGCCAGAAAGTCTTTGACCACTTTTTGGGTCAATATGCCCTGGTTTATGCATTTCCATAGCAGATCCCTTATAAGATCCACCCATAGCAACAGGAGAGCCTGCGGCCATAGAATGTTTTGACATCCAAGACGCTTGTTTTACAACAGGCATATCTTTGTTTAAGTTCTTTTTTTCTTGATTGGCGGACTCACCACCATATCCAAATCCTTTAGGCATAATTTTAATTTTTAAGTTATTTGTTTAGTTTTATTATAAGCTTCTTTTTCCCAAGGTAGGGTGGGACTCCCTTCTTTCATTTTGGACCTTGAATAAGTTTTACCTTTCCAATATACGTTTTTATCATCATAATTTAAGTCCCCTCTTTTAAATTGATCTACATGAACCATTTCATGATCTACAACTTTTTTTATTGCAGAAGGATTTAAATTTTTATTTATTATAATGCTACCATTATTGTTTGCTTTGCCTAAAACATTATCTTCTAAATCTACTGTATAAATAGGTGTATTATTCAATGCGTAAGGTGGGAAAATTTTAAAAGCCATTATTTATATGGAAATATTTTGTTTAACTTTTCTTTTCGATGCTTACAACCGCACGGTATGTTCAAACCTTTAGAAACAGTTTCAACTACAGACTTTATACCCGTAGCTTTTGTTATTGTTTCTATAGTATCTCCTAACCCCTTAGCCTTTTGCATTATCTTAAAATTAATATTTTTTATAATAAGTTGGGGCCATCAATTGTGCAGGATCAACGGGGGCGGTTGGGGCTACATTAGTAGCTGGGGCCATAGGAGACACTGGAACAGGAACTTGTGCTACAGGATTATAATTTGAATCTAGTGGCATTTGTTGCAAGTTTTGCGCTTGTGCTAATCCCTGAGGTTGGCCCATTAATCCAGCAGGTGAAGAAAATCTAGGGTGTGATCCAGAATAGCTACCCGCATAGCCTTTACGACTGTGTACATTGTGCTCTAGGTTTTCTAAATAATGCAATCTAGCTTTATCAGTAAGATTTTTATTATAAGCTTCTTTCAAGTCGTATTTATTTGCTTTGTCCATTTTTTTATATTTTATATATTTTATTTTTTATTTTTCCTACCAACCCTACTTTTACCGCTAACAGCATTTGGTATATCACCTAATTGATTCCCTACTTCTTTTACAGCAATACTAACATCTTCAATTTCTTGGGCCACTCTCTTTGCTCTTTCCTTAATTTCAGTTGCAATATCTTCAACAGAATCTGCTATAAAATCTTTATCTGCATCTTTTATTTTACCAGTATAAATATTAATTAAATAAAAATTTAGTAAAATTGATAGTACAGAAATAATTGATAAAATAATTGTAATTGTGTCCATGATATATAATTTATTTTAACAGTTCCATTTTCTTCTTGCGGCTTTACCTCTTTCACTTGTCCAGCTTTTTGAACGCGCACAGAAAGATTTTCTTCTTTTCCAGGCTTTACTACCTTTTTTTAATTCAGAAGGCGGGGTTGTTACAGCTGTACTTAATTTACTACCTGGATTATCTTTGCGATATTTTTTAACCCCTTTTTCTGTCATACCGCCACCGGCTTTACTACCAGTGCCACCATTCTTTTTTACTTCTGCGTAATATCCTAAAGATTTTTTGCGAGATGGAGCATCTCCTTTTTTCAAGAATGGAGAAGAATTTTGAGAATAAGCCATTATTTATTTTTTTAAATTAATCCACCTTGATAAAGTATAACCAATTGTAACTAATAATAAAATTATTTTCAATGATACTTCTATTTGTGTCATAGTTACACCTAACGTAATAATGTTTGCTACGTATAACTTTATATCTGAGATATCCATGGCTACTACTTAAAAGCTTTAGCTTTCTGAGTAATGGGGCCGGCGGAATAAGATACGGGGTATTTTTTTACCTCCATACCATTAATGCCTGAGCTAGAGCCCTTACCCATTGGAAAGCCATCAGTGTCTAATGGGCCATCCCATACCGCGTTGGCACCTACAACTCCAGCTTTTTCAATCAAACTGATTTTTGGATCTTTTAGTTTCATAATTATCTATATTTATCTTTATTAACATTATCAATAGAAACCTTTAATACTTTATTAGTGTAGGTTTCGCCTTTCATTATTACGTTTCTTCGCTCACTAGTTGGAATATCTTCTATGCCTAACATCATTTTATACATCCTATTTATAAGCTGTTTACCTTTAAAAGAAACCCTGTATATATGGTATTTTTGGGTAGTCATATTTCTTTTTCTCCATACAACAATCCAACCTTCTTTTAATAAACTATTCCATCTTCTATTATTCCAACTATAAGAATAAGCACCCATTTTAAAATCAATTTTAGTAAACAGGTCAATACAATCAAGATATATTAAAAGTTCTAAGTCTGCATCAGTTATATTATTATTCTTTGCAGCCCACTTACGTATTATTCTATAATGTTTTAGCAAGTTCATATCTTTGACATCTCTTGCTTCTAACCTTTTCATAAAACTATTACTATATCAGAATCTTTTATTACTTGGTATATTTTTTTATCTATTTCAATATTATGACCAGCATGTCTATCATAATAGATATAATCATTTTCTTTTATACCTTTAATTTCAGAGCCAATAGATATAACTTTTGCTTTATTATATCTTAAATCTTCTCTTTGCTTTTCACCAAGTATTAATCCCCCTTTAGTTTTTGAAGATCCTTGTTTTTCTTTTTCTATAATTAAGTTTCTACCTATTGCCTTCATTAACTCTTAAATTATTAATTATACAATCGGTAGATAAAATAGTAGTTGCAACAGATGCAGCATTTTTAAGTGCAGCTTTAGTTACAAGCAACGGATCAATTATTCCTGCTTTAACCATTTTAACTGACTTGCCTGTTATCACATCTAAGCCCCATCCTTTTTTTTCTGAATGTGGTTCATTGATATTAGCATTATCTAAAATAGTGTAATATGGAGCTTTAATTGCATTAAAAAGTATGCTTTCAGCTTCATCTTTAGGTTTGATAAACATAGAAGCATTTAACAAAGCTACCCCACCGCCTGCAACAATACCTTCTTTAATAGCGGCTTTTGTAGCACAAATAGCATCTTCTACCCTATCGGTTTTTTCTTTTAATTCTATACTTGAATCTGCACCAACTTTTACAGTAGAAATTTTAGCTGATAATCTGGCTATTCTTTTCTCAAGTTTTTGTATTTCAGGTGGTACAGTTGCTTTTTTAAGATCTTGCTTAACACTTTTAATTAATTCTTCTACAGCTTCGGGAATATTAGATACTTTAATTATTGTTTCAGTATCATTAGTAACAGCTTTTTCACAAAAGCCTAAATGCTCAGGTTGAATCAAATCCATATCATCACCTAAATCTTCATTTATTACTGTAGCACCAGTTAATAAAGCAATATCAGAAAATGTATCTTTTCTGTTAACTCCATATACTGGAGCATTTACAACATTTACTTTTATATTACCTTTTACTTTATTCATTGCTAATGCTGAAATAACCGTTGGATCCATGTCAGCAATTATAAGTAGAGGTTTATTATTTTTAATAACAAACTCTAATATTGATTGTATTTTTCTTATATTTTCAACTGGAGATTCTATAAGTAATACATAAGCTTTTTCTAATTCAGCAACTCTATTATCTTTTTTAGTAATAAAATGAGAATTAATTAATCCTTGTTCATATTGAATACCATCAATTAGTTCCGCGGTAGTTTCTGATGATTCAGTTTGCTCCATCATAACAATACCTGTTTCATCTACTAATTTGAAAGCTTCCGCAATAACTGAACCTAATTCTTTATCATTGTTTGTAGATATAGTAGCAACTTGATTTATCATATCCCCCGTTACTTTAACAGAATTATTTTCAAGATACTTTATTACTTTATCTACTGCATTATCAATACCCTGTTTTACTTTTCTGGGGCCAAGTTCTTTTAATTTAGGATAGGCTTGTTTTAATATTGAGTGCGCTAGCACTGTAGCCGTTGTCGTTCCGTCGCCAGCTTCTTTAACAGTTTTCCTAGCAGCTTCTTTTAAAAGCGTAGCACCCATGTTTTCTATAGGGTCTAATAATATAATTGAATCTGCTACAGTTACTCCATCTTTTGTAATAACAGGTTTTCCCGCCCCATCTTCTAATATTACACGTTTACCGCTAGCCCCTAATGTGGAGCTAACGGCTTTCGTGAGTTTTTCTATACCTTCAAATAATTGCTCCTTAGCTTCGTTTCCAAAGCTTAGGTTTTTGACGATTGCGTCTGACATAATTTAATTAAATTTAATTTAAGTATTTTATTTAAAAGGTTTTTACAACAACTGGTCCTTCTGAAAGTTTTAATTTTTTAGTGTAATGTTCAATTGAAGACTCTATTGCTTTTTCAGCTCCTTCAATTGTTTCACGTCTTGTAATTCCAGTCCAGTTTTTGTTAAAATCAATCCATTCAGCTTGGTAATAGCCATTAGGAAGCTGTGTTATTCGCCAATTTTTTTTCTTAATGTAACGCCTCCACAGTTTTAAGGTTGATTCTGAGATTTGGTTGCTTGCATTAGTTTTTAAACTAACTTTAGCGTCTGACCATGAATTGGTTTTGTAATAATAATAAGTCATTTTTTTTGGTTTAAATTAGTTTTAAGGTTATGGTTTATAATTACTCGTAATTATTTAGGTTTACATTTTATATTATTAAATCCCAGGAAAGCATATTTTCATTCCATTTATATTCCTGCCCATCATTTGGTTTAGATACAGGTGCTTCCCAAGAACACGTATTTTCATTTAATACCCAGCTTTCAAAAGGCTTTGGTGGAATAAAAGCATTTCTAGTAATATCAAATGTATATCCTTTTGCTGCAAATCTTTTTCTGAATGAGCTATTATATGAAGTCTGGGCCCAATTTGTTTCATTGCCAAATAATGATTTACAAAAATCAATACCTAATGATTCTTCTTCTTCATTATTATTATTTGTTATTACTTCATTATTAACAACTATAACTCTTTGAACTATATTATCTTGATTTAATTCTGCAAAATGTGCCATAATTATGTTGTATAAGTTCCAGAACCTGTAAATTTTAAAATAGTGTCTGTACCATCAGTAGTTACCGTTGGTGAACCGGTTGTTGTGCCAGAATATGATGCGGTTGGCAATCTTAATATAACAACCCCAGAACCACCGGAAGCCCCGTAAATAGGAACGGTATCATCACCGCCGCCACCGCCGCCACCGCCTGTATTAGCAGTACCAGCTGTTGGCATTATGCCACCGGGGTCTCCATCACCTCCGGTTCCGCCGCCACCAGAGCCTCCTGATCCACCACCACTACCATCACCCGATCCGCCTCCACCACCGGAATATGTAATTGAAGTACCAGTAATTGAATCAGCGCGTCCGGATCCACCATCACCTCCAACATTACCACCAGGCGAATCACTACCAGCGGTTCCAGCTCCACCGCCGCCGCCTCCACCGTCGCCGCTATCACCAGCTCCACCGTCATTTCCATATTGAGTAATACTTGCGCCGGAATTAGTAGCAATCCCGCCATCTTCACCTCTTGATCCTCCACCGCCACCAGAAGCGCCATCTTGGCCAAGTCGAGCATCTCCAGATCCAGATTCATTTCCACCACCACCACCACCAGTAGCAGTAGGTGGGGTTATGCCCGAAAAAGAAAAATAACTTGCGTTCCCATTATTTTGTGGATTGTTTCGGTCGGTAACAGACGTTCCACCCGCACCTACAGAAACCGTAATTGTAATACCAGCGGCTGAAACTGTTTCAACTCCTTCATCAACTGAGCTTACAAATCCACCAGCTCCACCGCCTCCAGCTTGATTATTACCTTCTGAATATCCACCGGGACCACCCCCACCAATAACAAGGAAATCTAAATCATATGCGGTAAATGCGTCTGGCCAAATTTGTGTTGATCCAGCGTATACTTTTGATAATTGAGAACTGCCTTTATATATAGCGGAAAGTGATGAAGTATTTTGGTGTATTGGCATTATGTAATAAAATATATTGTATTTGCATCAGGGGTCAAGGCATCATATTGAGCCTGTGTACCTGACCAGTATTGTAATTCACTGGCTCCACCATTTTGATTAGTTGTCCCTGTTGCTTCTAATGTAAAACTCGGATATGTTCCAGATGAATCAATTCCAAAACTATCTGTTATTGTAACAGTTTGGTCTGGTGCACTATTTGTTATAGTAAAATTTGGATAAGTTCCAGATGTTGTTATACCAGTACCATCAGTCAAAGTAACAGTTTGATCTGGCGCGCTGTTCGTTATAGTAAAGTCTGGGTATGTTCCAGATGTTGTTATACCTGTTCCATTTGTTAGTGTAACAGTTTGATCAGGAGCCGTATTGGTTATAGTAATTGTACCACTTGTTGTTATAGGACTGCCAGATATAGAGATTCCAGTTCCCGCTGCTGCAGCTACGCTTGTAACTGTACCATTTCCCTTATTGTTAAATGTATTCCAATCGGTAGAAGACAAGTAGCCGTCGGTGGATGTAGTAGCTTGGTTAATACTTATGGTACCTGAACTTGTTATTGTGCCACCAGTAATAGGTCCTGTTGTTGATATTGATGTTACTGTACCTGTAGTGTAAGTACCTAAAGTAAGATCACCCAATATAACTTGTGAAGAAGTACCCGCTCCAGCTATATCAATTGCACCACTACTTGTTATTGGCGAGCCTGTTATAGTCAATGCCGTACCTGTTTCTGTAATAGCTACTGATGTTACTGTACCATCTCCTTTATTATTAAACGTATTCCAATCTGTTGATGATAATTTACCTGTATTTGTTGCACTTGCAACTGGCAAATTAAATACCAAATTACCTGAGGTAGTTATAGGGGAATTGGATATATTAAAATCTGCACCCGCTGTACCCGTAATTGCCCCTACGCTTGTAACTGTACCAGTATTTGATGTTTTATTATTAAAAGTGTTCCAGTCAGTTGAGGACAAATAACCATCAGTTGATGTAGTGGCCTGCGTAATGCCAATAGTACCAGATGAAGTTATAGTTCCGCCCGTAATGGGGGCTGAGGTAGCTATTGAAGTAACTGTTCCAGCACCACCTGCGGCAATCCAAGCTGTTCCAGTAGCTGTAGAACTTAATATTTGACCGGAGGTTCCAGGAGCATTGCTTGAATCATATATTGCGCCAGTAATCCTTGTATTACCAGATACATGTAAGGCTTGGCTTGGAGTTATTGTATTTAACCCCATACGTAAATTGGTTTCATCTAAATAAACTACATCAGAAACTGCAGTGTTACTATCACCTACCCATATTTTACCTGTAGGAAGGTTAGGCACGTCATTTGATCTAAGTATTGCTGATACTACTAAATTACCATCATTACTAGTAGAAACCCTACCTACTTGCCCTACGTTTTGTATTAAATTAGTGGATCCAGTTGGTTTTACAGTAGTAAGCCCACCACCCGCTTTTATATAAATTGTTTGGTTTACCGAAGTATTTACGCCATCTATTGGATCTGTAATTAAATTTCTTAATTTCCCAGCTGTTACCGCTTTACCTTCCCCGTTAGGTGCTAAATCCTGATCTAGTAATCCTACACAAGGCATTTTAGCAGGGTCTGAAGCATCAGCTAAATCAATATAAAGTCTGGCTGAAGTTCCTACACTTCCAACAATATATACAGGATCCCCCTTGGATAAATTAACTCCTCCGTCTACAGTAGCAATATTTTTAACTAAAATATGTACTGACTCTGCAGTGCCCGCTTCAATAATGTCTTGTTCTGTCCAGGTATTATCTCCTCTTAAGAATGTAGTAGCAGATGGAGTTCCTGTTGCTGATAAATCCACGACACCTGTAGTAACACTTCCTGTAGCCGCCGTATTTTCTGTAGTGTAACTAATAAAAGTGCCATTAGCATTTGTAAAATCGGTAACGCCGCCCGCAGCTCCACTTGATGCTACAGTTACTCTACCATATGCATCTACAGTTATATTAGAATTTGTATAAGAACCAGGTGTAACTCCCGATGTTGATAAATCTATATCTATATTACCATTAGCTGTTAAAGGGGAATTGCTTATTGCTATAGTTGAAAGTGTACTTGTTATACCCACACTTGTAAGTGCAGTACTCCAAGTATTGTCTCCTCTTAAAAAGTTTGATATGCCAGGAGTACCAGTTGCAGAAAGAGCTGCAGTAACTGTTACAGCACCAGATGTTGGTGATGCTGGTGTAAGATTTATGAATGTACTACTAGTGGTATCAATCGTTTGCACTATATTAGCTGGTACATCAGATGCTAATGCATATCTACCATCTAAATCTTGAGTTAAGTCTGGCAGTGTTCCAGTTCTTGTTAAAGTTAATATACCATCTGCGATATTAAAAGATATACCGTCTACATAATTATCTTCAGTAGTTATTGTTGCCCAAGTGTTATCTCCTCTTAAAAAAGTTGAACTACTAGGGGTCCCCGTGGCTGATAAATCAACTGTGCCTATATCTACAGACCCTTCAGCTGAAACATTATTAGTTACTGTAACAAATGTTCCTGCGGCACTACTAAAGTCTGAAACAAAACCTGTGGTGGCATTGGCTATAGCGGTTACCCTACCTTTTGCATCAACCGTTATATCTGGTATTGAATAAGATCCTGCTACTGCGCCTGTATCTGGTAATGATACTGCTCCAGATGTAATTGACAATCCCCCTACTACTGGAAAATTAGCAATACCTGGTATAGATTCTGTAGCAAGATCGATATTATTTTGTACAGTAGTCCAGTTACCAAGGCCTGTTGGATTATCAATTTCTGCAATAAGTAAATCACCTATCTCAACTGCTTCTCCAAAGAAAGTACCTGCTGCTGTAACTGTATATGTCCAGCCCCTTAATATACTATTTGGGGAGGTTGTTAAATCAGGTGTATTAGTAGCAGCATTATAACCACCTTGATATACAAGTTGTCCGGTCACCGCATTATCTACATAAGTTTTTACAGCTAATTGTGTAGGTACTACAGTATTTGATGAAGTACCCCCGCCCAGTGAAGTGCTGTCATCTACAAAGTCTATATCAACTGTTGACACCTCAGTATAAGGTATATAGTTTTGGCCAATTACAAAATCATATATTGTATTAGTTGTAGCTAAGCTAAGGCCACCGTCTGTTATAGATGGTGCTACCGTAGCGGTAACTGTCGGATTTTCAGATGTTCCTCCAATTGATATAAGATTAACATTACCACTAGTAACAGACTTAACTACATTTGGAACACTAATAGTTACATCACCTACTCCGCTTGCTGGCCCTAAAACAACATTTGAACCGGCAATTATTGAAGTAACTCCAGGATCAACTGTTGAATTTATTGTAACAGTGCCTGTTCCATCTGTGGGGCTTATTGATATATCTGTACCAGCAATAATTTTCTTTACTCCGCCTACCAAGTCAGCTAAACTTTGAATGGTATAGCTTTTAGTTGGGTTTTTTCCGCCGAGAGATGTACCCAATATTAAGTCTCCCAATTTAGGGGTCGCAATTGGATAGCTATATATTACTGCCATTCTTTATTTTTTTATTGTTTTTAAAATTAACATGCATCATCTGTGCCAACGATCCCTGATGAACTTATAAATTGAGTATAATCATCCCCTGTGCCAGGCTCTAATACTGAATATGTTCCTTGAGTTTTATTCCAAGTTCCATAAGAACTAGAACTATATACTTGTGTTCCAGATGGTGCTATAAATTGGGCTTCATTGCCGCTTCCTCCAATTCCATCGGGATCAGCCCACCAATATTCGGAAGTTTGCGCGTCACCACAATCCCCAGGTGAAGGGCTTATTGAAACATAATATAAAGCTGGTGGACTTGCACTAACAGTTCCGGTAACAAAAGTTGTAAGTGTTGTAGGTGTGGTTTGGCCTCCAGATATACTAGCAGCTCTAGGAGAAGTTGGTGATAAGGTAGGACCTGAAGTCCACTCATAACCTGTATTAGCAACAAGCCCGCTGGTAACAAAATTCCAAGTTGCTCCCGCATAACCTGTAACTTGTGATCCTGTAGAAGATATGACCTCTGAACTAGCGCTGGTTACGCTTGAAACGGGGGAACTATATTGTGTACCGGTAACTCCTGTAGTATCATATGCATGATTTACTACATATTGATTTTGAGTAAGTGTGCCATTAAATGTTATAGTTACTGTATCATTAGTACTGGGTATAGTACCACTTATTGTTTGTGTTGTACTTGGGGTTATAGTTCCAGTCCATTCTGAATTTATATTTAAAGTTGTTGTGAAGCTATAAGATGTACCTGGTAAGCCTGTAGCAGTAGCGCCATTTAAATCTCCCGAAAGAGTATGACTAACACCAGGATCATTGACATTATCTACAACACTTAATGTAACTGTTTTATTTGTAGCAGTCAACTGTACTTCACCCGATAAAGTGGTAAATACTGTTTGGTTAGATGCAGGGAATGTACCGCTGGCATTGCTGATGCTTGGGCCACTTACCCATTCATATCCTGAATTTAATGATACTGTTGTATTAAAAGAGTATGTACCCACCAAAGGTTCTCCTGATCTTTGAGAACCGGTAGTATCACCGCCTATAGTATAACCTGCAGAAGGGCCAGAAATATTATTAGTAATAGATAGAGTTACAACTACAGGTGTAAATCCACATCCATCATAAACTTGAGTGCTACCTAAGTATGATGTACATATTTCCTGGGTACCTAAATATAGGGCCGATACTAGATTTGAACCTAAGTAAAATTCTGGCATATTATATTGCTATGTAAAGAGTGTTTGGATCGGGGGTACCTATTGCAGCATATTCAGCCGCGGAGAGAGTTATTATATTTGTAACGCTAGCATAACTTGAATACGTATCATCTGTATTAACTATTGCGTCTGGGGCAGATATAGTAACATCCCCCGTTGCTGCAGATACTGAAATGTTTGTACCTGCTATTGTTGATGTTACCCCGGAGTTTGTAATAGTAACAGTATTGGTAGCCGCTACATCAGTAGTTATACCAGTACCGCCTGCTATAGTTACAGTTTCAGCTTCGCTTACTGTTTCGGGTGTTCCGCCATCTGCTGCTAGATCCCAGCTACTCATTGTACCACCTGCTGGTATAGTAGCCCACGTATTATCCCCTCTCAAATATGTTGTAATGTCAGGCGTACCTGTAGCGGATAAAGATACAACTGGTATAAGGGGGTTTGTATTGTCTACACCAATAAAAGTAGAAGTTCCAATTTCACCAACTGCACTTGAAGCAATTGTTATTTCATTTGATGAAGTAACTATTGATATATCATTTCCTGGAATAAGTTTTACTATAGAGCTTGCCCCCGTTGATGGAGTAAGAACTATGTCAGTATTAGGACCATTAGTAACAGAGGTTATATCATAAAGAATAGGTGTAGTATTTGGAGGTGTAGCCCACTGGCCATCTCCCCTGTAGAATGTAGTTGATGATGGAGTGCCCCCAGTTGTGTATAAATTAATAGACATATTCCCCGAAGTTGTAATCGGGGAGTTTGTAATTACTAATTTACCGTCTGTATTAGTAAGACCAACTGAAGTTACAGTACCACCTGTACCCGCCGCGGGCACTAATCCTATAATATCGGATATACTAAACGATTTGGTAGGATTTTCCCCACTTTCATCAGATAATAATGTACCTATGATTAAATCCGAAGCAGTTGGTGTTGCTCTTGGATATGAATATATTACTGCCATGTCTTATTATTTATGCTGTTTCTGTTTTAGTGCCGTTTCCGTCGTTGCCACGGTTTCTTTTTATTGATTCAAATTTTTTATCCTCGTGGTCATAGTCTAAACCGACCAAATTAAGCCCCCTTTTAATAGCATTACGCCGGAGGCGTTGATTTTCCGCTTTCATAGCCCTTCTTCTGGGAGTCATAGCGTATTCTTTGTCCCGTTTTAACTTTCTGGCTCTGGCACCAGGTGATAATTTCTGAGGCATTATTTTTTTCTAGCCTTATTTCTCATTTGAGTAGGCGATTGATCTCGCTTTATTTTGTCTTTCATTCTCTGAGAAGGCCCACTGGATCCTGATGAAGGAG
>Ga0208917_1000234_pt1 | contig 29699 bp, 39 predicted proteins | sample DEB08_DNA_10_FD_185500 | JGI IMG/M metagenome (GOLD analysis project Ga0208917, IMG submission 185500) | Aqueous microbial communities from the Delaware River and Bay under freshwater to marine salinity gradient to study organic matter... | ecosystem: Environmental > Aquatic > Marine > Coastal ...
TTAAATTAAGCTGATTTGTTTTTATTGCTAATATTTCATGTTGGATATAATTTAGATAGATGAAGTGACCCCTCTGGGACTCGAACCCAGGACCCTCTCATTAAAAGTGAGATGCTCTAACCTACTGAGCTAAGAGGTCAAATAAACCTTGATGTCAAAGAACCGTACAAATGTACTACAAAATGTTTAAATGGACAACAACCAACCCATTTTATTTTGTTCCTGATATTGACTATAAGTACAACGACGCATTGAGTCATAATCAGGACGAAGTTTTGAGTGGTCAGGGTATTTTGCTTCCCACTTCTTCCGTTCATTCATCACACGACGATATGCTTCACGCTTATTGGGTGCCCACACATCGTTGAAACCACCACATTTCCAGTTGAACAAGTAGAGGTATTCACCATTTGAGTTACGGAAGAGTTTTTCTTTTGACATTGTTTATCTGTTTTTGTCTTACAAATATATGGCAAACAATTCAATTTACCAAACCTTTTGTTCAACGGTTTTGATTTTTTTCACGTTCTTGGACATCAATCAAATCCAACCTACCTTCCAACCATCCGTTAACAAATGATTTCCAATCCAAACCTTCATTATCGATTTCATTCCATCGTTCTCTGGCTTTTCCGATAAGTTCTTCACTTGTCATCATTAGTTCTATATAAATGGTATCTACTATTTTCTGTGTCAAATACAATTAAATCGTCAGATACTTCCAAGATTTCTGTAATTACTGTTGTCTGCCAAGTGAAAAAGTTATTAAATGGAGACATCAACAACGAACGTCCATTAGAAGGTTCGGAGTGTTTAGAGTTAAACGTACCATCTTCATTAAAGTCAATCCAAAGTATTTCTTCAGAGTATTTAGTTAGTCCATCCCGTTCTCTAACCAACTTCCAATTATAATGTGTTGTATCAGTATTGATTAAATCTAAGGGAATAACAGGTCTATTAATCTTATTCATATTAATTGTGTTTATATTACTCCCAATCTACACCTTGTTCAAGCATATATTCGTTAATCAAATTTCTTACTTCTTGATAGGTGTCCCTTTGTTCTTCGGTGATACTTTCAGAGTATTTGATTTTGCTGCGAAGTTCTTGGTCAATCTTCCAAGCTACAAATGACCATTTGTTTCCATTTACCGCGAGGTTAAACTCAACTTGTTCTTCAGGTAAGTTAAATTCTAGTGTTGCTTTCATTATGATAACTAATTATAGGTTTCGTATATGTAATTGATTTTAAAGTCTGTTCTGTGACATATATCTCATATGTCTGATGATTTTCATTACCTATGTAGTTATATTCTATTTCCATTATGATATTCTATGCGGAGGGAGTGGGATTCGAACCCACGCGTCGTTACCGACGACAGTTTAGCAAACTGCTCCATTAACCACTCTGGCATCCCTCCTGTTGTACAATGATACAACATTAAAAATTAATTGTCAATCCACATATGGATTTTTAATACCATTTTCTTCCCAATAATCATAAAGGTCTTGAAGTTTGGTGTAATGTAGATAAATTCCTTTACCACGATTATCCAACCATTCCTCTACTTCAATTTTTTCACCCTTAAAGAAAACGTCATCAATAAATTCGTAATACAAGTCTATCATATCAATCATACCCGTCACCACAGAAAAATCTTCAGGTTTTGGTACTTCGTCACTTTCAATATGAAACTCATAAAGACCTCCTTTACTTGACGATGATACGAAAAGAGTATTTTCAACACCACCTTTTTCTGGTATGAACTCAATACTAGTTACACCCTCATAATCATATTCTTCGTTATGGTCTTCGATATCACTCATCTCATCCAACCCAAACGAGAATAGTTCATTCTCATCTTCATCATAAACATAAACGTATGTATTTTCAGGTAAGTAATTTGCCTTAGTCGTAGAAAACGCATCACCTTCAAAGAATTCAACATCAAGAATTTCTTCAATATCCATACCGATACTATCAAGTGATTCATATTCACCACTTTCAAGTGCTTCATCAAGCCTATCCGCTTGTTCTTGAGAGAGATTAAATCCATTCATCTCTTCTTCCCATCCATAAAAACGAACAATATATTTAGCCATAATCAAATAATTAAAGTATTTATACAAATATAAGAAAGAATATGTCTTTAAGAAAGCAAATCAGAAAAATTTTAAGGGAGGCAGTAGGAGTACCTGAAGGCATTCACGACTCGGCGGTTAAGTTGATGAAAGAGTTGTCCGTTAATTTAGATAACTTTAGACATATAGGTAATACTATGTATAAGTTGGAGTTAGTTTTTGAGGACCCATTAAAAATAGGTCAGATGGAACTTGAGAATATGGACATAGTCATAGATTTACATACACAAAGTTTTGACTTAGACAAGGTTGAACTCATGGGTTTAGCAGTACCACAACAACACTCAGGAAAACCTGAAATACAAAAAAAGAAACCTACGATAAAACTTGAATTAGATAAAGACAACTTATTTATTTTATTCAATTTTGCAATAGACGACGAATTAGATTTTTCTGATGTAGAAGATTGGTTTAAAGATAAAAGTAATATAGATGATATAACCAGTGTAATATCACACGAGTTAAAACATATATATGACACCTTTGTAAAACCAAGAGAGTCAGTTAAATCAAGAGTTGATTACTCTATGCAATCAAGAATAGCACAAGGGGCAATACCAATATGTGACGATTTAAAAGAAATGTTCTTTTTAATGTATTTTGTGGATAACATTGAAAACTTAGTTAGACCGACAGAGATATATTCTCATATGATGACAAAAGGTATAACAAAAGAAAGATTTTTGAATGAGTTAAAATCTACTGAAACATACAGACACTTACATAATGCAATGTTCTTCTCAAAACAAAACTTGAGAAATGATTTATTAGAAGATATGGACTGTGTTAATTCAGTACTTAATAGTTTACCAGACCAAGATTATTCAATTTTATCAGATGAACAAAAAGTAGATATTTTTATGGGATTTATACCTATGGTTTATGCTAATTTCGGGGCAGAAACATTTGTGGAATATATACAGTCGTTTGAGAAAAAAGAACATCCATTATTGTCAGAGTTAAGACAACTTTTGGGTATGGATAAAGAATCAGAAGAAGATATGGAATTTAAACAACAAAGATTACAAGAATTTATGTCTAAATTCAGAAATTTTGTTGAAAACCCTGACAAATTCTATGATTTTTACCAAAAAAGCCTTAACTTTAACGGTAGACAAATATTCAAAAAAATATCAAAGGTATATTCGTTACTACCGTCAGAAAAAGAAGAAAACAAAATACATTCAAAGATAAATAAAAGAGAGATGAAAGAATCAGATTACATTAACAAAGAGTTTTACGATAAGAAAAGTAAAATGGAAGAAAAAGATTACGGAATAATCAAACGACATCTTGAAGAGTATCAGAAAAATTACGGAAAAAAGAACCCCCCACAGAAATTATGAGGGGTTTTTTGTTTAATGATATATTTATAAATAAAATTAATATCATGAATAGAAAAAATAAAAAAGTTGTAAGACTTACAGAATCTGACTTGGTTAGAATAGTTAAAAGAGTTTTATCCGAGCAAGGTGAAAATCCACAGGCAATAGCACAAGACGTGTATAATAAAATTTTAAAAGCTATGAATCAATCTGGTTATAGTTGGTTATCATGGATTGATGGTACCGACGAAGAATCAATAACTAGGGCAATTGTAGATAATGTAACATCACAAGAAATATATGATTCCTTACTAAATTTAGTTCAAGCTAAACAAAAAAAGAGAACAGTAATGGATTGGATTAGTACGGAAATGGCCCATACCTCAGGATATGGTGATAAATGGTACGACGATAAGACATGGCGTACTAAAGACTCGTCATTTTCAGGTGGAGGAGACCTTAAAGACTTAATGGCAATATCAGATACACTAATTAAGTTTAATAGTATTGAAAAGCTCCCTGTTAAAAAAGGTAACACACCACGACATAATCCAGATTTATAATATAAGATATTAAATACTTATATAAAAAAAGGAAGACTCACAATCTTCCTTTTTTGTTATATAAATAAAACATAGTTCCAAAAATAAATCCGCCTAAATGGGTATATTCACTAGTTTTAACACCATCTGACCAATCAAAAAACACCGTTGAAATACAAATAACAATAAACAATAAGGATATTAAGTTTGGGATTAAGTTTTTAATGTTTAATAATGTAAAAAGTATATATAACACCATAATACTTGATGTTGAGCCAGAAAACCCTATCTGAGGTGATAAATGCACTAAGTATTCATCAAATACTTTATACTCATCATAACTTAAATCACTATGGTTAACTTCATTAACATTTATACCATATTCAGATAATTTTACAATAGATTCATTATAGGTTTTATAACTATAGTATTCAGAAGAAATTAAGGAAGATAATCCACCAAGTAAAACAACAACTAAAAAAGTCTTGGAACCTAACCTTTTTTCAACATAATTTCCAAACAATAACAATAAAGACATATTAATAATAATATGAAATGGATTATGTAGGTTATGTATAAAAATTGAACTTACGCAATTAAAAACATTAAAGTTTTCAGATAATGTTGAATAAAAACCAAAAATACCTGTTGTGTAGATTTCGTATTTATAAAAGGCAATAAGACAAATTACATGTAAAATAACCATAAAAATTGTCAAACCCTTAGTTACTGGTGATAGTGAGATAGTCATAATACAAATATAGGTATATAATATCTTAAAACCAAATTAAGCACCCACAGAAGTGATGAGGGGTTTCTTGTTTAACGATATATTTATAAATAAAAATACTATTATGGCAAAAATTATAAAACTCAAAGAATCAGATTTAGAAAGAATCGTTAATAAGGTTATAGAAGAACAAGGTTTAGCCGACCGAGTAAAGACTAATGTTAAAGCAACGGTTGCAGGGGCAAAGGCAGGCGCAGAAACTAGACGTACCCAAAATAGAGAAAAAAGAGACGAAAGAAGAAATGAAAGAGAAATCGCGAGACAACTATCAATATTAGAATCTTTAAATAATAGTTTTATACAGCAAATAAACAGACAAAAACAATTTGTTGATAGACAATTAACAAATAAGGGTTTAAACGATAGTCTAAAAGGTGTTGTTGAAGCTTATAAAACATATTTGACTAATTTAGGTAGTACTTTACAGTCTCATGTAGAAAATGCTAAAGACCCTAATAAAAGAAATCAAAATGACATTGCAAAAAACTAATAATTAGTTAATATATTAAATTTAAAACCCCTCAAATTACTGAGGGGTTTTTTGTTATACAAACTCTAACTCGTTTGTTTCAGGATTCCATTCTACGTCTACAGGTTTGTTCCGATAGGTGTATTCTTCACCAAGAACTGCTGCGTTGATAAAGTGAGTATCACCATTATTTACATAACCGTATCCGTAGTGAATATGTCCGAATACGTGAATTTTTGGTTTAACAACGTCAACACGCTCACGTAACAACTCACATCCGAGGTTTTCAGGAATGTTGGGTAGTTTATCCAAGTACCCGTGAGGTGGTCCATGAGTGATAAGGATGTCTGTATTCTCTGGAATCATATCCCATTTCTCTTTTAGTTCAGTACCCTGACGAGGTAGGTTGTACGCCCAATTCATAAACTCTGGTTGCCACGGAGAACCCCATAGATTTACGTTATTCACCTTTGTACCACTGTCTTCAAGGTAAGTCACCAAACCTCCGTAGAACACGTCTAAAATACGTTCTTTTTCCTCAGGTGCTTGTTGAAAGAAGTGGTCGTGGTTTCCTGCAATAAAAATCTTGTGACGATATGGTTGGTCAGTAAACCAATCCAAGAAACTCATTACATTACTGCGAACGTAACCACTATTCATAAAGTCACCTGAGTGAATAAGAATATCACCACCAGTCAAATTCAACTGACTATGTTTCGTATGTGTATCTGAGATAAAAGTGAGTTTCATTATGCAAAAGTGATTTTACAGATTTTAGGGTTCGAGATACCAAAAGGTCGAGTATACATATTAATATGTTTTTGTAGGTTAGACCTGAAATAGTCACGAATTTTACCACGACCAAAACTAGTCCCTTTATAGTAATTACCATTTGCCGCCATAATAACGCCACGGTAAACCACATCAACTTCACCATCATGGTAATAAGGTGTACCATTGGGTGAGTCAGGCAACTTACGAAGACGAGTAATTTCAATAGTACCATCAAAATCACCTACAGGCGCCTTAAACTCACCAACGAGTTGTTTAATTAGTTTTCCATATTGACGTGTTGTATATTCTTTAACGACCATAATTCCTTATCTGTTATACAAATATAGTGAATCAAGGTTCTATTTCCAAACGACCTTTTACTTTTTTCCAATATTTTAACGTGGATTCTTTATTAAATCCATTCGGTCCCCCATTCCAATTTCTAGCAATTACCTCATCAGTACTATTGGGGTGATGGTATTCTCTCCATACATGAAACATATCTAATGATTTTTCTCTATTCCATCTATCTTCCATTTCAAAACGATAGTCTTTACCGGTCTTCTTTAAAATTCTGTTTACTTCTCTAACCATAATAGGTCTAATTTGAAGACATCCTACGGCCTCTTCTTTTAAATTGTAAGCACTATCGTTACCGGCACTTTCAACCATAATCATTGCATCAATAATGGGTACTTTAATTGGTTTTGGTTCTATCGATTCAATAAAATTAAACTTAGTAATATATTTACTATCCCTTTCAAAAGAAAAATTTTTATGTAGTACTAAAAAAAACATAAATAGTAAAGTTGTTTTAATTATTGTCAGTTTCATCTTTAGTATTAATAATAAATTCGTTTATGAACATTAAAATTGATAAAAGCAAGAACCCACCAGGTAAAAAAAGAAAGATTAAAACAAAAAACTTTTTTATGTTATTGTTATTAATCTTTCTCATTATTAAATATTAGGTATTCATCATCAGGATACCCAACATCCGATGTGTTATAAAAATCTATAGTCCAAATAGAGTTATTACTCTTCGTGGTCTTTGAATTTCCTGACTTTCGTTTTTCCTTTTTGTCTTTTGACATTGTTTTTTGATTTGGGGTCAATAGGTTTATCGCAGTCGTTACACTTATAAATACTATCATCCCAATCCATATAAAAGTCAGGACACCCACAATGAATACACGGAGTGAACATAGGTTCATCTTCTAAGTAATCATCATAATCGTACTTACCCATCGGTACTATAAATTTAAATGTTTATTACAAATATATAAAAATTATGAGATTTCCACAAGCTCAATCTCAAAATTTAATTCTTCACCAGCCAAAGGATGATTCATATCTAAAATAACATCGGTTTCTTGTACTTCAATAATCAACGCATTAATTGGTTGTCCAGTTTCAGTTCTTCCTTGTACCATTTCTCCTTCTTTTGCTTCAAAATCAGGTGGAAAATTTTCTTTCGCAACAGCAGTAATCGCTTCTTCTCTACGAGGTCCATATGCATCTTCAGATTTAATATTAATAGATTTTTTTTGACCTACTTCCATTTCGATAAGGGCATCATCAAAACCTTTAATCATCTGACCTCCACCGACTTTGAAATCTAATGTCGAACCTCTTTTATATGAATTGTCAAATTCATTCCCATCATTTAGAGTGCCGATGTAATGGACTTTGACACTATCTCCGTTTTTAACTTTCATTTTAAACTATATTTTATTTATTTAACTTCTTCAAATTCAACGTCATTTACATCTACAGTTTCATCACTTTCATCACCCTCATTACTACTATTGTTAGAGTTTTCATACATTTTAGTTGTAATTGATGCCCAACATTCATTAAGCGTTTTTAGGTTTTCATCCATAGAGTCCATGTCCTTATCTTCATAAGATTTTTTAAGGTTTGATAAGTTTTCATTTAAGGTTTCTTTATCTTCTTCAGATAATTTATCATCAAACTCTTTTATTTGTTTTTCGGTTTGAAAAATCATTCCATCTACCTCGTTTAATTTTTCAACTTCTTCTTTTTTCTTTTTATCTGACTCTTCATTTTCCGAGGCTTCATTTTTCATTCTTTCAATTTCTTCGTCAGATAAACTATTTCCTGACTCAATACGAATATTTTGTACCTTATCAGTTGCCTTATCTTTTGCGGTAACACTAATTATACCGTTAGTGTCAATATCAAACGTAACCTCAATTTGTGGAACTCCTCTTGGTGATGGTGGTAAATCAGTTAATTGGAATCTTCCTAATGTTCTATTATCTGCAGCCATAGGTCTTTCGCCTTGAAGTACATGGATATCTACAGAAGGTTGGTTGTCTACTGCAGTTGAGAACACTTGAGATTTTGAAGTAGGAATAGTTGTATTTGCGTCTATAAGTTTAGTCATCACTCCACCCATAGTTTCAATACCTAAAGATAAAGGTGTTACATCTAACAACAATACATCACTTACATCACCCGCCAATACACCTCCTTGTATTGCAGCCCCCATAGCGACTACTTCATCAGGATTGACTCCTTTTGATGGTTTTTTCTTAAAATATTTTTCTACTGCCTCCTGAATACATGGGATACGTGTAGAACCACCAACTAAGATAACCTCATCGATATCTTCAACTTTAAGGTCAGCATCTTTTACTGCTTTACGACAAGGGGAAATGGTACGTTTAACCAAATCCTCTACCATGCGTTCAAACTCAGAACGAGACAACTTACTTACAAAGTGTTTTGGTCCATCAGCACCAGCAGATAGATATGGTAAGTTTATTTCCGTACTGCTTGATGACGACAATTCAATCTTAGCCTTTTCGGCGGCCTCACGAAGACGTTGTGTTGCCATAGAGTCTGAAGAAACGTCAATACTACTTTCTTCTTTAAACTTACTAACCATCCAATCAATTAATACCTCATCAAAATTATCACCACCAAGATGAGTATCACCGTTAGTAGATAAAACTTCAAAAACACCGTCACCCATATCTAATATAGAAATATCGAAGGTTCCTCCACCTAAATCATATACCGCAACTTTCTTATCACCCTCTTTATCTAGTCCGTATGCAAGTGCAGCTGCAGTAGGTTCGTTAATAATTCTTAGTACTTCTAATCCGGCAATCTCTCCAGCTTCTTTTGTTGCATTACGTTGTGAATCGTTAAAGTATGCTGGTACTGTAATAACCGCTTGTGTGACCTTTTCACCCAAATAATCTTCAGCGGTCTTTTTTAAATTTTGAAGTACAATTGCTGAAATTTCTTGTGGAATATAGTTTTTATCATTAATCGTAATCGTTACGTTACCGTTATCACCACTTTTTACCGTATATGGCATTTTTTTAGCTTCTTTTGAAACTTCTTTAAAGGTGCTACCTATAAATCTTTTAACAGAATAAATAGTATTATTCGGATTTGTCACCGACTGACGTTTTGCGGCATCACCAACAATTCTTTCTCCATCTTTAAAAGATACGATAGAAGGTGTTGTTCGTTTACCTTCTGGATTAACAATAACAATAGGTGTTCCTGCTTCAACAACAGACACACATGAATTAGTTGTTCCTAAATCAATTCCTATAACTTTACTCATTTTTTAATTTTTTATTTTATTATATTTATCTCTAACCTTTTTTGAAATGGGTATAGGTTCCCCTTGCTCATCAATTCTAACAAATTTTATGTAAGTAGACAAGATTAAATTCTGTTTTCCTGAATAAACATTATGTGACCTAGCCTCCATATATAACGTTATTGATGTTCTACCTATCTCGTTAACGTCACCATATAGTTTTAATAACTGACCTTCTTTTGCAGATTTTTTAAAAAGACATTCATCTATTTTTATTGTTACCATAAGTGGTGTGTCACACACTTGCATTGCATAACCGGCAGCACTGGCATCCAACCACGCCAATAGTTTTCCACCAAATAAATTTCCGTGAAAACCTAAATCACTCTTCTTTATGGGATGAGTGTTTAATAAAGTCATTTCATTCATTAGTAACAATAAATTCTATCCAATCAATTCCTGATACATCTGAGTTAGGGAAATAAAAACATTCTTCTCTATCTCCCCAATTTATTGTCTTTGTAAATCCATCAGGTACGGTTGCACCTGTTGGTAGAACTACTGAGTTTTCTGAAAAGTGACACTCCACTGTCACATAAACTTCATCATAAATTTTTGCTAAATTCCTTTCAAATTCTTCAAGTTCTTTCCACGGTCCACGGTTTAAACCTTCGTGTTGTAAAGCACAATTAATATATGTGAAAGTTTGTTTTAACATATCTCTATCACAGTTAAAAGCAGCTGCAGGTGCTAAATGACCTTTATCCCATTCGTTGTTTTTATAATCTTCATTATCAGATGTATGTACCCCATCATAACGTCTAAAATCTAAACCTGACCTAGACGCGTCACCGTTAGGACACAATACGGTGTATGTTAAAAATAACGGTTGTTCCAACTTAGAAGAATATCTAACTGAAAATATATCAGTATCGATACCAATATTAGGTTGTGACAATAATGTATTTACTAAAACAAAACTTAAGAATGTTAATACTAAATTCTTCATATTTATAATATATAAAACAATTGCAAAAAAAACAAATGAATATTATAAAAAATTATCTACCTGAAGACGAGTACTTTCCAGAGATAACAGATAAAAAAAGTATTGTATTACATCACACTGCCGGTAGTCATAGACCGGATTGGGTGATATCGTCTTGGGACAGGGATAAAACTAAGGGAGGTAAATCGTTGAGAGTTGCCACTCACTATGTTGTTGGGGGTAAATCTACCAGAGATGGTAATACCGATTGGGACGGAGTTATTGTAGAAGCTTTTGATTTAAAAAATTGGGCTCATCACTTAGGAACTAAAAACAGTAATAACTCATTATTAAATAAACAGTCTATTGGTATTGAAATATGTAACTATGGTCCCTTAACTAAATCACAGAATGGTCAATTTTTTACATATGTAAATTCTTTAGTACCTGAGGAAGATGTAATTGATTTAGGTAGAAATTTTAGAGGTTATAGATATTATCACAACTATACCGATAAACAAATAGAATCGATTAAATACATAATATATAGTCTATCTGAAAAATACTCTATAGACGTATGTAAAGGAATTAATGAGCTTTTTGAGGATTTTGATACGAGTATTAGTAGTATGTCGGTTATAGAACAACAAAAATTTTTAAACAGTAAAGGTTATTTAGGTATGAATAGTAAACCATTAGCCGAAGATGGTATAGTGGGTAGGAATACTAATTATGCTTTACGTCTGTATACTGACGCTAAAAGAAAAAAATGGGGACCTTTTGAGTACCAAGCTTTAGCTAATGAGGGTGGTGAAGGTATTTGGTCTCATACTAATTTTAGAAAAGATAAGTCTGATGTATATCCACATCCGAAACTTATTGAAATGTTAAAAAGTTTGTAATATTTATTTGTTATGGAATTAGAAGTTGACTTACCTAATTATCTTTATAACAAACCTGATGATTATTATGCTGAAGACGTAATAAAAAACAGGAATGAAACCATAGAAGGATTAAAAAAAGACTCAGAAATTCTTAAAGATAGATTATATCTATTTTCTAAATTTAGACCTTTAAACGACGAGATTGTATTGTTTTCTGACCCTATGCCGATAAAATGTGAAATTAAATTCATACCTAAAAAGTTTTCAGTGATGAGTAGTATGGGTAGAATATATAAAGCCTTAACTTGTGACGTTATTTTAAAAAACGTAAAACTTAATGATGCCGACATCAGTAAGTTATTTAAGGACTCAACGTTGGTAGATTTTGTTTCGGTATTTAAAAAAAGATTTAAAAGTAGTGGTGGTAAATGGGAAAGAGAGTTTAATAAGATTGCAAAATTAATCGGTATGGAAGACTATGGTTTAAGAATAAATGATATTATATTTGAGTTTGATGAGTGACGAATTTAAAGATTATTATGATGGTATAATGGAAATGGTTGTCGTAAAGACAAATAGTATACCATATGCTAAATCATTAGTGGGTAAAAACTATTTTAGAATTAAAACAGGTTTTTATGAAGACACTAACCCTGAGACTATCGTTGAGGAGTTAGTATTTCAAGTAAAGGAACACCTAAAAGAGAGAGGTAAACTTTTATTAGAAGGTGTCATCGTTGAAAGTAGTGTCACTGACGCTCCGATTAGAGAAATAGTCAGAAGTCTAACAAATATAATTAAAACAAGAGAAACAAGAACTCACTATCTTCCTGAAGAAATTAGTGATGGTGAAAAGTTTGAGTACAACTTTAAAAATATTCCGACATTCAGTGTTGAATTAAATTATGATATGGATGCAATGTTGGAAGATGATTATAAAATTGACGGTAAGACGGTGGATGATGGAGATATAATAGTAATTGATTTAGTTATTAATCCTAACTTTTTTCCCGGAGTTATGTATGATGTAATAGGCGACTTAAACGATTTGATGTCTCACGAGTTAGAACACATCTACCAAGATGCATGGAAAAGACCCAAATCGGAAATGGACCCATATGAAGGTAAAGAAAATAAAAGACCAAAAGATAAAGAATACTATAAACAACCTCACGAAGTACCTGCAGAATTGGCAGGATTTAGAAGAGTTAATAAGTTAAGAAAAGAACCAATAGAAAAAACTATAAGAGACTGGTTTGAAAGAAACAGAAATATTCATAACTTAGATGACGAAGACATCGACGAATTAACAGAGTTTTTAACACAAAAGTACAATGAAAGATATAGAAGAAATTAAGAAGATGGGTCAGATGTCTATAAAGGCACTTCTTTATATGGTAGAAACCACTACCGGTGCAAAAATGGATAATATAGACTTTAATTTTTATATGGGTTCATTTTCTAATGGAAAAGAATATATAACAATTGAATGTGATTTTACCTTACGTGGTAATGTTGATGACCCTGATGAGGGGGTAATGACACAACAAATTACAAATATAGGTAAGGAAGTTTATCCTATAATTACTAAATTTATACTTAATAGTGAAGGTAAATTAAAAAAAGTATATGATGAAGATTCTTTTTTTGACCACGATAATAGTATATGGTTTAAAAAGTGCTCTTACGAATATGGTGAGGGTTTTGAAAACCTTTTTGTGACTTATTCATATACATCAAATATTTATTTAGAAAATGAAGATTAAATTTGGAATTGTAACAACAAATCCTTAAATTAGTCTTATGGATTATAACAAGCTATCATTAGTAGAACTTAAAAATCTTTGTAAATCACGCAGACTCCCATACGGAGGTAGTAAAAAAGAATTAATTAAAAGAATTATTGATTTTGAAAAACCTGTACCGGTAACTATTAATGACCATAAAGGGTTTGATTTACCAAAAGGTAAAAAAATTGTCGGTGTAAAATATGGTGATAAAGAAAAAAGATTGGCAATTAGTAAGGAAAAAGAGAAAGGTCTAGCCAAAGATTTATATTATTCTATGGATGTCTTTTATTATATCGTTGATAAAGACTTTAACTTTGTTTGATGTTTCTGTTTTGAATTATTTCTCCCGCCTTAAGTAGAATATTTCTAATTGCCACCCCCTCAACAGCAATTATACCCGATATTAAAAATGATTCAATAAACATTGCGAACTGTTCAGAGTCTAAACCATATTTTGTTACTACACCAATTAGAGTGTTTAATAAAGGTATTAAGAAACTGTAAGAAATTATGTTTGAAGTTCTATGAATTGACAATCCTAAAACTTTTAAAAGGTGGGCAAATTTGTCTTTAAGTTTTTCAGTATAACCTACTGCAGATATTAATTCTTTATTAAGCCCATCGTCATCTATCTTATCTAGTGATTTTCTATAATTTTTAGTTTCAAGAAAAACAACACTTATAGCCATTATTGTTAGACCTGCTATTTGATTTTCATCTAATCCTGAAAAATTACCTTTTAAATATTCGTTAACCGCCTTTAATAAAGCCCCGATACCTGCACCATAACTCAATAAAAAGGTAAAATCAAAACCTAATTGTTTTGATGCATCTCTAACAACTTGAGATGAAAAATTATGTAAACTCATTAACTTTTCACCCACTATATTCTTATAATTTTCTAATAGTAATTTCTTATATTGACTTTCGGTTAGTACTACTTTCATTTTAAAACTATATACAAATAAATATAACTATAACTATAATTGTCTTTGTTATATTTATGATAAAAGGTATTTTATGAGTAAAGATATTAATCCTAAATTAGAGGTTGGTGATAGAGTTGTCTTAATTAGTATGGAAGACCCCTACTCACCAGTCACTGCGGGGAACAAAGGAACTGTTATAGGTGTTGGTCACGACCCTTGGTCTACTGAACCATTATATTATGTTGAATGGGATAATGGTAGAACATTAAATATAGTGGGAGATGAAGATGTATGGATGAAAGAGGATAAAAAATCTTTGAATGAGTCCACCAATCAACAACATCCTTGTGACTCTCTTAATAAGGGCAGAACTTTTTGTAAAAACCTTAATAGTATTTTAAGTAAGGGTACAGGTGGTAAAGGCTCTAGAAATTTAAAAAAATTATCAATTGACTTTTTTAGAAACCTAATAAAAGGAGGTGAACAAAGTATTGGTACTAACATAACCTTAAAACCAGGTAACGAACATTTTAATAGAAGATATGATGACCTTATACATTTTTATAATCTTTTAGTAGAGTATAATGCATGTAGTAGAATGCAAAAATCTATAGAAAATGACTTAAGTGTGATAGGGGATAAAGGGTTAACTATGTTAGTTGATGATGAAGAGAAATATTCAATATTTAACAGATTAAATACTCATTTTTCAAACCAATCATACATTCTAACTAAGGCTATGTTAGATATATACAGTGAAGACAATATTGATGAATATGATAATGAAGAAATAATAGACAAAGTTAATTATATAATAAATGACGTTGATGTTGCATCATTGGCATTCATAAATTCCATAATACAAAATATCCTATCAGACGAGTCAGACAGAGAAACATTAATGGGGTATTTTGATTTTACAAGAACCAAAGGTAATCAAGTAGAAAAAGAAGCTGCAGAAATTTTAAGAAAAAATAAATTTAAAGTTATAGAATTTGGTGATGATTATGGTTTTGTCGATTATTTTGGTGTTGATATGGTTGCAATCAAAAATGGCGTATTACACCCCATACAAGTTTCTTCAGGTAGAAAGGGTAATCCAAAATTTTTCGAATTCCAAGACCACGATTGTGATTGTTGGGCACTTTATAAAACATATTCAGGGTTTAGAAAAGAAACAACATTAAATGAATCAAAAGAAGGTCTCATAAATGTTTTAAGTAGTAATGATATTGACCCCTCAGAAATGGACGACCTTTTATCACAACTACCCGATGAGGAAGTTACGGACTTGGCGGTTAGAAACTTAGAGAGAAAGTTTTTGAAGTCGGGTAATCCGAGAACAAATGCAAGAAAATATTTGGAAAAGTTGGTTAACTCGGTTAAGAACAGAGAGGGTACAGAATTTGAAGACGATGACTATAGTGTTGAGGACGAATTGGTTTATGGTGGTTTGGAACCTGAAAAATCTGCGATAGGTAAAAAGGCATTTAAGAAAGAACTATTACCACTACAGGTTGAGTTATTAAAACTACAGGAACATATAAAAGACACTGGTAAATCTATCGCGGTAGTATTTGAGGGTAGAGATACTGCGGGTAAGGGGTCTACTATAAGGACGTTATCAAAATACTTGGACCCTAAATACTTTAATGTAGTTGCTTTAGGTATACCGACACCTGAAGAGAGAAAAGACTGGTTTGGTAGATACGAACAACATATAGAACCCGGTAAAATCACTTTCTTTGACCGTAGTTGGTATAACAGAGGAATTGTGGAACCTGTTATGGGTTATGGTGAAGAAGGGGAATATGAGGAGTTTATGGACACTGTAAACGATTTTGAGAGGTCTTTGGTTAGTAGAGGTGTAGACTTATATAAGTTTTGGTTATCTATAACTCCTAAGACTCAAGAAAAAAGATTTGACTTAAGAAAGTCGTCACCACTAAAATATTGGAAGTTCTCACCTAACGATGAAAAATCGTTGGAGAAGTGGGACGACTATACTGAGTATAAAGAGAAGGTATTTGATATCTCAAGAGGTGAGGTTCCGTGGACGGTTGTTGACTCTAACGATAAGAGAGTTGGTTCGTTAAACTTATTGAGACATATATTAAAGAATTCTGACTATCCCGATAAAAATGAGGGGGCTATTGGTGATACATATCCTGAGTCTATCACAACTATAAATGAAAACTTTATAGATGAGATGAAACCATTATTGCCGTTATTACAAATGGATAAGGATAGATATGTTTTTGATTTCTTAAAAGCTTTGAGAGATAGCGGTATTGTCAATATGATGCAATCACCCGATTTTACGTGGAGTGGTAGAGATTTTTTGGAAAAGTACTTAAAGATACAGGAACTACAGAACAGTTACCAACAAATTGACGATGAAGACGAAGAAGAAAACCTGTTGTTCCTTGCTCAGAAGTCACAACAGGTTATGATACAAGTCGCAATACGAAATCTAATGGACAGAGATGTTGAGTTAAGTACCAATAATATAAATCGTGAGTTAAGAAAACTGGGTCCTTTGGCGTTTAAATACTTTACTATGAAACTTTAAAGTTCTTTGGATACAGTAACCTTTGCGACCTCAACACGGTAGCTTTCCATACCAAAAAGACGGAAGTATTTTCTTACGTCATCCGAGATAGACCGACGGATATCGTCATTACGACGACGAGGACTGTTGTAAGTCTTATTACAGTATTCTGTTACACAGATAGGTCCGTTAGTTCTCCAAGATGAACACATTGTTCCACAAACTTTTACATTAACTAACAAGTCGTAATTTTTGTGGTTAGTCTTAATGTAAGTGATTTTATACTTCAAGTCGTAAGCATCACCATAACGAGTATTTTTGTAAGTAAAACGCTGATTACGAATCAACTGTCCGATACTCTTTTCGGTTTTGTAAACATTTTCCATGTTTGAAGCTTGTCGGTAGTAATCGTTGATTTCGTGTACTTTCATTCTTATATCTCTTTTGTGTATACAAATATAAGGAAAATAAACCATTACTCCAAAATATCCTGAATAAAAATTGGGTTCTGAGTACCGAAATGACCACCCACAATATTATAATAATAATATTCTATAGCATCTTCATTAGACATTTCTTTAGATAATTTACATATAATCTGTTTTTTTGAGTATATAAGTCTAGGTTCCTCACCAAAAGACTCAGACACACCAATTAAACAGTCGTCAAATCCGTCTAACATTACCGCACCATCGGCTAAATCGATATACTTGTCCTTATTCATTTTTTTTTTAAATATAATGTCATTTTAATAATAAGTCAAAAGTTATTTCAAGTTTAATACATATTTATATAGAAACATATTAATAATGAAAGGATACGTAACAATTTCTGATGAAGATAAAAATAATATTCTTCAACAACACTCAACATTCTATAATGGCTATGCCGTTAATAATATACCTTCAGGACCACAACCTTTAAGACAGGATTTGGGTCCTTCAGATAATAATGGAATAAATGTTAATAATAGAGGTGAAGTTAGTACGTATAAAAATCATTTAGTTAATGAATCTACAGAAGAAGTTAAAGAATACGATGCGGACGATATGGATGTATCTGATGTTGATGTAGCATATGACTTCGAGTCAGGAGGACCCGAACAGTTTAAAGACGAAAATGATTTCGAAACTGAACTAGAGTTCGATTCAAAAGGAGGTTCTGACGATTATGATTTTTCATACTCAGACGAATCATATGATTTAGATAAAATTTCTATTAGACATATGTTTGATGGTTTACATAATTATGATGACGATGAATATGATGGACTTGAAGATTATGAAGATGAGGTTCCAGCTTATCAATTTGATTCAGAAGGGGCAATGGATGTAGATTTGTATGAAGAAGAACAGTGTGAGGGTTGTGATAGTGAAATGTACGAAGGTAGTGAAGTATGTGAACAATGTGGAGGTGAAATGAAAGAAGGTGAATGTATGGAGTGTGGTACTATGTACGAAGAAGTTGATGAAGATTTACGAGAATCATTTATTAAAGAAAAAAATAAAATCTCAGAAATGTTTGACCGATTTAAAAGGTTTAATTAAAAATAAAAAATCCCTAAATTAGGGATTTTTTATTTACATATGTCTTCGATATAAAAACCTAGGTGCTTGTTTGTCTTTAGTTGATATGATTATATCTTTTTCACTTTCATAAGGTAAATAAAGTTGAATTATATCTAAAATAGTTTCTTTTTTATTTTGCACGTGTCTTATAACAGGGTCAGTATAATTAACGCTCGCCTCACTGTCTTTATGATAATAATTACCACATTTATACGTAAAAATAGTATCATCCTCTAATGATAAAAATCCGTGAGCGAAATAAGGAGGTATAAAAAGAGATTCTTTATTTCTGTCGTTCAATTCAAAATACTCAAAAGTACCATATGTTTTAGAATCTTCTCTTAAATCCACTATAAAATCAACAACCGAACCTTTTAAAACTCTAACTAACTTAGCTTGAGAAAAGTTACCAACCTGATAATGTAATCCTCTAAAAACACCTTTTTTAGATGATGATAAATTATCTTGTACAAACAAGGTTGAAAATAGAGAATTGTCGTTTTGTATTGCCTTAAGTGACGGAATATCATTCAATCTTTTTTTATTTGAGTATCCCATCTCATTCCATGTTTCCATAAAATACCCTCTTTCGTCTTCAAAAACGGGTTCGTCTATTAAGTAGACATTATCAAATGATGTTGATTTTAATTTCATTCTTTTAAAGGATAAGGTATTTTATTATTTTTATAATAATAGTAAAGGAAATCTAAAATGTCATTACTTTCGCAGTAATCATTTCTCCATTCGTCGTAATATAATAAATAATCTTTAGTGTAATGAGATTCTTTATAAGCATCCCAACAATCTTCAAAATATTCTAATTTACCTGTTTTTTCAATATATTCTTCGAAAGTATTTTCATCTATAATATCTTCCCTATATTCTCCATTATCTAATTTAAATATTACAGTTAAATAACCGTCAGTAAAATCATATTCATATAGTAAAATTTGTCTTTTCATGTTTTTTTAGATATTTGTAATAAAATAAATTTTAGTTTTAAAAAAATGGAAGTTATAGAAATAATATCAAATTTTATCAATAAAGACAATAATGTTGTTGAAGTTGAATTTAGAGTGATTGGTGACAGTGATGATATGATAAGGGTGGACACGATAGAATTTGAATATCTAAATGATTTTGGATATGGTGTAAATTTTATGGAAACTGATATTTTTAATGATATTGATGAGGATTGGGATTTAGGTTTTGACGACGATGAAGATTTTTTTATTGATGAAGAAAACTTACTTTCTTTTTTAAATGAATATTATTTAGTTTATGAGGATAGGTTACCTGTCGCCGAATATAGATAACATATATTTATAGGTATGAAGCCACAAAAGAACAAAAAAATACTAAATGAGTCGGCTTCATTTAACATGCCCGAAAAAAAAGAAAGAGAAAAAAGTTATTTTGAAGAGTTTATAACAAAGCTATTGGGTAAGGTATTCTTAACTAAGAAAACTTTTTTTGGTATGGATGAACAAAAAATTGCAATTATTGTAACTCCTACGATGAAAATAGCTGCGGTTGTATCATCGCCAAAAAAATGGGTGTCAAAGTTTCCACAGAAAAGACAGGACATATTAAATACTGATACGGTAATTGATTTTGCAAATGAGTACGGTTTTGATATTACGTTTGTTGCACCAACACCACAACTTAGGTCAAAACTATATTCTATGTTTGGTGATGTTATGAGAGAAGAAAATATAAGTGAATCTACAAATACTAATGACTATAAGGTGGTATTAGATGAATTAAATAAATCTTCTCTACCTGAATCAATTAAAAATTGGGCTAAGGATAATCCCGAAAAGTTTATACAAAATATAGAAGAAGTGAAAAAACTTTTAAAATGAAAAGAGGTCTTAAGACCTCTTTTTTATTAGGGACCAATACGGTCAAATCGTAAGGTGTAATGATATTTTTCACCATCCACTTCTCGTGTGGGTCCACGTAAAGTCATAGTCTCAGCACCGTCTTCTAAGATTAGAAAATTACGAGGATAGATGACTCCGTTAACAATATAGTCAACATTCATATAACACCATTCACCTGAAAGTGGGTCGCGATTTAAGTTAAAAAGATAACTATATTCCCATGAGTCAACATAGTTTACATATCGATACCCAATAAATAATTCGGTACCACTAATGTGAATACGAGTCTTATTAACTTTAAGACTATCCAAAGGACCAATAGCATTAGGATATACAAAACTAAAAGGGTCGTCATACTCAACAACTTCTCCATGTTGTTTTTGAAGTACGATTGAATTTAATGTGTATGTACCGTCTAAAGTTGGGTATGTTGCATCTCCGTATTGATAACAACCGGTAAGTAAAATAATAAAGGAAAGGGTGGTAAGTAATGTTTTCATATTGTAAATATAATATATTTTTTGGTTAAATACAAAATTATATCACTAATTTAAAGATATTTATAAGTATGATAAAACAAATTTTAACTTTAATTATATTTTTTGCAGTCCCATTATTGGCTGTCTCACAAGATATGTCTTTTTCGCAGATAACCAATAATAAATTGTACTTGAATCCTGCTTTTGCTAATTCAAGGAAGTGTCCTGAGTTAACAATGTCATATAGAAATCAGTGGCCATCATTAGGTTCACAGTATGTGACAAGTATGTTGACATACGAACAATCAATACTAAACTCAAGAAATGGAGTTGGTCTATTGTTATTAAACGATAGGTCCGGTAACGGAATATACTCGTTAAACTCAATAAATTTATACTTTAGTAATCAACAAAGAATAAATCAAAACTCAAATATAAAATTCGGTTTAGAGTTTGGGTATAAACAAAATTTTATAGATGATAGTAAATTATTCTTTGAGGATTCCTTTAACGGTCAATCATTTACTAATATGACTAATGAACCACTTATGAATGGTTTAAGGGTTCATTATTTTGATATTGGTGCCGGTCTACTATACTTCAATAAAAATAGTTTTTTAGGTTTTGCGGTAAATCACATTAACGAACCAAATCAATCATTGGTATTTGGAGAAAGTTATTTACCTATGAAATTTGGACTACATGGTGGATTAAATAAAATAATAAAATATTCCTACGCAAACAATAATATAGTTTATTCACCCTCATTTTCAATACTGAGACAAGGTGAATTTACTGAGTTAACTTTAAACAACAACATAAGAAAAGGTTCATTTTTATTTGGAGGTGGTTTTAAATTAGTTGAAGGGTTTTCCTATAGAAATGCTTTGATATTTAACTTTGGTGTGGACACCAAAGAACTGCAGTTTTTCTATTCTTATGATTTTACGGTATCTGAATTAGGTCCAAATACAGGAGGTGCACATGAAATAACAACAGTGATTAAGGTTAATAATAGAACAAGAAGAGATAAAATTACTGTACCGGCATGTTCTTTTCAGTGATATATTTATAACTAATGGATTTACTAAAAGAAAATATCAATCGTATTAAATCTTTGATGAATATAAACGAGGGAAAAACTGTATTCCCATCTGAAGATAAAAAAGTTTTGGACGATTTTATTAATTTCACAAAAAAGGAATTAAATATAAAATATGATGTTGACATAGAATTTAGAGATGACGATGGGGAAAATGACGAAATAAAAACAACTGCAGTTTATCAATATAGTGATAAAGACCCTGAATCTGATATTGCAGACATTAAAGTACATGCAGGTGACAGATACTTAATTGATATTATGAGGTCAGTCGCTCACGAGTTAGTTCACCATCAACAAAATGAAAATGGTAAATTAAAAGGTAAGATTTCTAATGTCGGTGGACCAATAGAAGATGAGGCAAACGCGGTTGCGGGTGAGTTACTTAAAAAATATGGAACACAACACCCTGAAATATACGATGAAGAAGAAGTTGATATGGAGTTTAATGAACAAGATGAAGGTAGTGGAGATACAGGAGGCGCAACAACAGATACTTCAGGTGACTCATCAACAACAAACGCAAATGTAACCACTTGGGAAACCGGACTAACTCGTGGACCCGCAAATCAAATAACAATAACTGTTTGGGCTTCAAATTTAAATAGAGGTAAAGGAAACACTATAGACCAAAATAGTAAATGGGAAAGTGGCGTGAGTAGGGGTAAGGCCAATCCTTTAACATAATGTATTTATATGGTATGACTAATAATATTGAAAATTATATTAACGAGATAAATAGACTTATGAAATATGATAGGTCTAAAACTATATTAGAACAAGAAAGTATTTTTACTCAGTCATTATATAACCCACGTTACGGAACGTTATCTAAGTCTGACACCGCGGAAAAGTGGTACGAAGAAATGAACTTTTCAGGTTGGACGGCTCATGGTATGTTAGAAACTGCTGAATTAGTAACAGGACTTATGGGTATGGTTCCATTTCCTCCTTTAGCAATTGCGGCTAATTTAGCTTCGATGGGTTTTGGTATGGCAAACGCTGGGCTTTACGCTTATGAAGGTAAATATTATGACGCTACAATAGCAGCGTCATTCGCATTAATACCAGGTCCTGAAACAGCATCTATGATAAAACAAATTAAAAATGTCGATGGTGTTGTTGAACAAGGAGGTAGAATGGTATTAAACAAGGCAGGTAGAGAAGTTATAGAGCAAGGAGTAAAAAATAACTGGAAAATCGCGTTAAAAAAATCTTTAGAGCTATTCGCAAAAACTAACGGATTAGAAAAGACACTAAAATACGTATTATTTGTTACAAGAAAATTATCTAAACCTATGAAAGTTTATCTTAGTATAATAGGTTTCCCTATAGCTGCAGATACATTATATTATTTACTTACACTGGCAATGACTGATGATAATAAATTAAGTGCCCAAGAGCAACGCGATAAGTCAGATTTTAAACCTATTATTGATTTATTAAAGAGCCCAAAAGAACAAATTATACTTGCAATTGGTCTTATGTCAATGTTAGTGGCCTACTTAACTGAAGAAGATGTTGAATCATTAGGAGAAGTTGATGAGAGTATGTTTGAAGGTATTACTCCCTCTTTAGATTCACAACAACACGAAGAAAGTATGCGTAGACTGTATGAAAAATACGGAGTAAAAACTGATTAATTTTATACCAAAACCCTTTAGGTTTTGAATAATTTTCCAAAAATTTATTAATATCAAACTCTTCTACAGGTAGAATATCTTTAAGTTCAGTATTTGTTTTTAACCATTCAGTTATTACTTCATTATTTTGTTGTCTTTCAAATAATGATGAAAGTACAGTTTTGTCTGTTGAAATTAAATAGTATTCTGGTACCGCGGTACCACCTGACGTATAGTACAAAGATAACTCGTCAAAAATTTCATTATCTATTATAATATGGTAGTCTCCATTTCTTATGTCTCTAACTTGTGACCCGACTTGATATTTACTCATTTCACAAAAATAGTAAGTTTTTTCTTAATTACAAATATTTATAGTAAAATTATACTGTTATGAGTAAAAATATTAAACTTTTAATAAGTGAAGTTAGTCGTATTAATGACCTAATGTTGTTCACAGAAAAAAAAGAAGTACTGAATGAGTCATTTGCAAGTGTTTTAAGAGGAATAAGGACTTTAGTTAAAAATAGTGCGGATGATATTGCCAAATATGGGATTAAACAAGTCGACGATTTAGTAAAAAGAATGGTAAATGCTAGAACGGCTGATGATTTCTTTGATTTACTTGATGAAGTGAAAATTCATGACGAAGGAATAGCAAAACAACTAAGGAGGGATATATTCGATGTTTTACCTGAAGTAACCCAAAATAGAATAAATGATATAGCTAAAAATATCGAAATGAATATTAACAAAATACCTGAGAACCAGTTAGACGACTTTTTAGACGATATAATAAACATACAGTTTCCAAACGAACCTGATAGTGTCAAGTTATTTATGAAAGATACGATATCAGATAACAGTGATACTATTGCAAAGAAAAGGGGTTCAGCAAGTGTTGCGGATGATATTGCACGTAAGTTAGATGATTTAGGGCTTGGTGATGATGTTATAGATGAAGTTAGCGATGGTATTGATGATTTATTACCCGATACAGAAGCCGCAGCTAAATTAAAGGCAGAAAAGGAAAGATATAAAAGAGTTATTAAACAAGCGAAAAAAAACCGCTCAATAATTAAAGAGTATACCTTTGAGGAATGGCAAAAATTATGGGAACAATGGAAAGACCCAACAGTAAAATTACCAAAACAACAAATCGATGCAATAACAAAGGCGCTAGAAAATAAAAGTCTAAGAGCATGGTATCATTCACTTAATCCCCCTAAAAAACTTTTATTCTGGTCTGTATTTATGAGTGTTGGACCAACTATTTTAGGACTTGTTGCAACAGCGTTAATAAAGAGATTCACATCATGGGATGATATTAAACTTGTAATTGAAGCATGGGATTTAGTCTTTGGGAATGTTACAAAACTTACTGAAGAAAATGTCACTGATGCCATAATAGAAGATTTTAATGTTGATAGAGATACGTTTAATGATTTCTATAATATCTATATTTCAAATGATAAACAAAGTGCGAGAGTTAGAGGAAAAGTTGAAAACACCAATAACTATAAAGTCACTATAGTTGATAAAGAAATCGTAACTGAAAAACAATAATGAGTATATTAACAGAACAAAATTCGTATAACACTCTTGAAGAAGCTGAAGCAGATGGATGGTCATTAGACAGACCATCTGATTATTCACCTGCTAAATATGACCGTATAGTAACTAATGATGGTTTTACGGTATATAAAATAAGAGAGGATTATGTGGAACCAACACCAGACCCTGCAGACCCTGCAGGCCCTGCAGACCCTGCAGACCCTGCAGACCCACCAACATCTGCAGGACCAAAATTAAATCTTAGACAAACTAGAAGACAGGAGTTAAACTTGGAAAAAGCTGCCAAACCAAACTCACCGACAGAGTCAAGAGTGAATAATGAATTTAAAGAAGTACAAGATTATCTTAAAGATAATAATTGTGGACATGCATGGCCATTAATATACGTACAAAGAGAACCAAATAAAAATAATGACCCGCAAAGAGTAGTATTGTTTGGTTCTTCACAAGGTGGTACTCCACATATGGCAATACCTGTTGAAAAAAGAGGTAGTGATTGGGGTTTTATTGATTTAGGTGAGTGGCAGAAATTCCCTGGCTCTAATTGGTGTAGAGGTGGTGGTCCATGGAATGAATCAAAAAAGAATTTAAAAGATATATTAATGGAAGAAGAAAATAACTCACTATCACAAATGATAGATGATAAATTAAGAGAATTTAACTTTTACTCTGCCAACGATAAAGGAAAACAAAAAGTTGTCTTTACCGATGAAGATAGAGAAGAAATAAGTAAGGAGTTTGATGATTTAATCAAAAAATACCCTGAAGATATTGCATTTATCAGAGCCGTTGTTTTAGCAAAAGGTATAGACAAAAAGACTGAAGACCCTGTAGTAAGACTCGGTTCATATTATAATAACGCAGATATTGAATTACCATTTAACTCTGAAATGAATGGTTTGGGTAAGTTATTAGATGGAGGTGTTATATACTTCACCATTATGAACAACGAAGGACCTGATTTAAGGGACTTTAAGATAGTCGGCGGTGATAAGATACCCGAAATAGAATTTCAAGAGAAAGACAAGGAGGAAATTGAGTTAGATAACTATACACATTCTCATGACCAAGAAATGGCAGAAATGGATGAGCCGTTTGAAGAGGTTATGAAGAAAAAAGAACAGAAAGGTTTGGCTTCATTATTGGAAAAGGGAAACGTTACAAACGACCTCACGAAGCGTCAAAAAGAAGTTTTAGAAAATTTAAAAAAAAAGGGATTTAAATTTGAAAAACCTGAAAACGCAGATATTTATGAAAGAGTGAGGGTTAGTAGTAAAGAGTTTAACGAATCAATAAAAGCTTGGAAACCGAGAAAGTGATGAGTCTAAATAAGATAGTTAAGAATAACTTAAAAGAGGTTAAGGAAGTAAAAAGAACACGTCTCACTGAATCTAAAATAGTTAAAGGTAGATTAGGTATTATATCTGAATCAGTTAACTTTAACTCTAAGATACAAACCACAAAGTTTTTTAATAAGTTATTTTTGGAATCAAATAACTTAGTTAATATGGGAATAACTAAATCTATTATTAATGAAGACTTAGTTATGGTATTAAAAGGTCTTATGGGTGATGAAGGTTATAAAGTAACTGAAATGTTAAAAGAAAGACTTATTTCATACTTAGAATCAAAATTAGGTATGGATGGTTTTGAAAAAGATGTTTTAACTCAGTCAATAGTTGATTTGGATGAAGATGAGTTTCCACAGATATTTACAGATAAAAGGTTTTTACCAAGAAGAATTGCAGACGTATTTACACAAGAGTTTAAAGAAAAGTATTTAGAGGGTCTTAACGACACAACAAAAGAAGTCGTTATGAATCAATTAGATAATGATAATTTTAAAAGAGAATTAGAAGATAAGTTTACAACAGCATTGGAAACTCTTTTGAGTTCCATAGAGTCTAATATGGACTCGAAACTGAAAGGCATTAGAGATAGTGTACTTTCATAAACTTTATTAAAAAAAGGGGGTAAAATTAATCTACGAAAAGGGCTGACGGTGTCAGTCCTTTTTTCTTGAATAAAAAAAGTGACCCGAAGGTCACTTTTCTATTTTATATTTATCGATTGTTTACCTCAGAACTGTAATAAATCCTGTGGTTTCTACTGTAGACAAATTCCATGCCACACCTCTTAAAGTATATGCATAAACTCCGTCAGAAACATAATGGTCGCTACCTCTGAAACTACCATCCCAAAACTGAGAAGGACTATCCATTTCATAAATAACTTGTCCCCATCTGTTATAGATGATTAATTCCCACTTGTTCCAACAATCCTCTTCGGTTAACACTCTCCACACATCGTTTAAACCGTCATTATTAGGTGTAAACGCGTTAGGTGCAAAGGCACTACCATCAAATTCGTCACAAGGACCTGGATATATACAAGTTCCGTCATCTATAGTTGCATATGGATTGTAATTTAATGCATTCATATCAGTACAACCAAATACATCATAAGTACAACTACCATCGTCTATAATTGCGTTAGGGTCATAGTTGTTAGCTTCAGGGTCTGTACAACCTTCAGGAAATATACAACATTCATCTATTGGTGTACATTGAACATTCGCCAATGGATTGTAGTTGATTGCTTCAGGTATCATACAACCCACAACCACGTCAATACAACTACCATCGTCGGTGTTTGCTAATGGGTCGTAGTTAAAAGCCTCAGGGTCAGTACATCCATAAATTGGATATACACAACTACCATCGTCTTCTGTCGCATTTGGATTGTAATTTATGGCTTCGGGGTCAGTACATCCCACACAACTTTCAAAATCACAACTACCATCGTTATATGTTGCATCAGGGTTGTAATTACAAGCTTGTTCTATTGTACAACCACCTATCTGACAACTACCATCATCTATATTTGCGTTAGGGTTATAGTTTTCAGCTTCAGGGTCAGTACAACCTAAAACATCATAAGTACAACTACCGTCATCTACGTTAGCGTCGGGATTAAAGTTATTGGCTTCAGGGTCTGTACATCCTAAAACATCATAAGTACAAGAACCATCATCAAAATCCGCATCAGGATTATAATTATTAGCATTTAAATCCATACATCCATAAACGCAGCTCGCTTGAGCTTCACCATAGCAATTTATATTTTCATAATTTCCTATCGGTGTGTCAAAAGTAACTCCATTTACTTCTTGTAAATAAGCCCATGCTATAAGACCGAAATCAAAATCGTAAGGACCATATTGAAGAGTTGTTGTTTCACCTGGTAGTAAACTTCCATTAAAACACATTACATCATCACCCTGTCCTCCTGTTACGTCCCATTCAGCACAAAAATCAGTTATTTCGACATTTCCTGTATTTGTCCAAGTCGTAATTACATACCAATAAGGACCATCTACATCACAATCTACAAAACATTCAGCACCAACATAAGTTAATTCTGTAATGTCGTATGTACACTCTATTTGTTCAGGAGTTGGGGGTGAGATGTTAGGGAAAGCATCCAACCAATAATCTTGTACTTCATCAAAGATATATTCACTCTCTGTGTAGTTATTTGCATCAGGGTCAGTACACCCCCAGCAATATAATATAAGATTAAAGGTTTGTACGTCTTCTTCTATTTCACCTAACTCGTTAATCCACGTAAGAGTTGCATTAACGTAGTTTAAATCACCTGTAAAGACATCGGGGAAGTCGGACACCGTATAAGAACCGTTAGGGTCTATAGACACGTTATAATCCTGTATACCATCATACACTATATTACCGTCCCACGTCACTACAGTAACTTCTAAACTAAAGTTATCTATCACTCCTTCACCTGTATTATTAATCACAAACGATTGGTTATAGAATGGGTTAACACACGAACCTTGAGGGGTCCATATGATATCGTCACCTAAATCTAAAGTTAAATCTAAGTATTCACAACTACCATCGTCATCTGTTGCGTCAGGGTTGTAGTTAACCGCATTTTCATCTGTACATCCTAACAAAGGACAAGGGTCGGGTCCGTTAAATACAACAGGCACTACAACACTGTTATTAGATAAAGTCTCTTCACTTTCACCTTCAGATAGGTATATGTTAACAGTAAACTCTTCAATACTCTCAGGTACAACTACTTGTGTTATAAATTGACCCTCACTTGGTGGTATCCATTCTGATGAATTTGAATAACCGTCAAAACATTCATCATAATTAAGTTCAGGTATTTCTACACAATAATAAAAAAGTGTGTCATCACCTGAATTAAAGACAGTAATGTTATATACATTTGACGTAACACCATCATCACAAATTGTGTTAGTATTACTAAAACCTGGATACGCATTTGGATAACCGTATTCACAAGAACCGTCATCTACATCTGCTTGTGGATTATAGTTTAATGCTGAGGGGTCTGTACACCCTTCCACACTCGGTATTTCACATATTAAAATTGAATTATCTATGACTTGAGAATCAGGATATTCTTGTGTACTATCACCTGAATTCTCATTTACTGCCCATCCACCGTCATTAACCAATAATGTCTGAGAATAGTTTATTTGCCATAATACAATTTCTTTACATTCCGTTATGGTATCATTTGTTAAAATTTCATTAAAACAAGAACTTGGAGGTATTAAATTATTTAAGTTACCTTCAAATACATCACCTGAATATAAAAATTGATTAGGGTCATTTAACGCTGACCATCCTGTAAACGCC
>Ga0208917_1000249_pt1 | contig 28488 bp, 20 predicted proteins | sample DEB08_DNA_10_FD_185500 | JGI IMG/M metagenome (GOLD analysis project Ga0208917, IMG submission 185500) | Aqueous microbial communities from the Delaware River and Bay under freshwater to marine salinity gradient to study organic matter... | ecosystem: Environmental > Aquatic > Marine > Coastal ...
GTATGGCAAGATTTGTTCTACGATTCTGGTACCGTCAGTGGAGTTTTTGACAAATATTGAAAGAGTAAAAGTAATGTCATATGGTACAGGATTATACCGCATCTTTTTTCTTTTACCGAAATTATCATCGTGCGGTGTAGTAGCAAATTTATTTGCTGTAGGTAGTTTTCTTTCGGGCGCGTAGTTGAATCCAGTGATTTCGAAACCCATACGAGGCAATACGATAGAGAATGGGTGTTCCTGCGGATCTCGGCCGCCATCAATACCTTCGATGCGAGCTAAGAACTTCTCACGTGGACCATAAGATAGCGGTACTTTGACTACTTGCTTGACACGACCATCTGTATTTTCTCTGTTGATTTGTATATCATTGAACAGCGTGCCAAACAATATGACATACTTTCGCAGAGTGTCGTGATAAAAAGTTCTACCAAACATTAGTATTGTCCACCTTCGCTAAATGGATCTTCTTCTGAAAAGTCAACAAAATCTAATGCGGCAGATTGGAATTCTGATGAGTCATCGAATACATCGTCGGGATCAAAGTTAGAAACACCGAGAGGTCGCCCTGTATTCGCATCGATAATAATATCATTGTTTGCATCGAGCTGCAAACCGTCTGTCGTGGCCATGGCTAGACTATAATTTGTTTCCATATCATCGATAGCTGCAATACCGGTATTGAGCTTCTCATTACTATACTCAAACTGTTCGCAAATCAGATCGTAACATTGCAATGCACCGAGTTGATAGAAAACTGGAGCTTCGTGCTCTGCAAATTTAATGACGTATACTTTTTCTGTAAGAGGAAAATAGATGATATCGCCTTCTTTCGGCCTCGGAGAATCTTCATAATCACCGATAGACTCATTATATCTCTTATTAGCGACAGTAAATGTGATCTCGTCTCTTATCTGTATATTAAATCGAGAGAGGAAATCCCCTTCGCCCTCAAATCCTTCAACATTCTTGATATACATTTCAATTTGATAAGAATAGTCATACGTAGATAGCGCATCCTCATTTAGGACACCATCTTTCGACACGATAGTGCGCGGACAATACCATACGTCATGACCATAAATCTTGATTGATTCAATGATCAAATCCTCGATCAGATCTTGCTCTGACGTATTAGTAAAGTTATTAAAATATGGATTTGTGGCCATACCTATGTACAATTCCTAAGTTGTGTGTATAATTAGCTAGTGCTAACCAATCATATCCATTACAGGCAAGCTGTAATTGTTTATCATCTCATCTTCTAATCTTTTTACTTCAGCATCGGCTTCGTCATATATCTGACGTCCGTTGAAAGTTACACCACCAGGTAATTGTAATCCTTCAAATTTGGTAAGGTTTGTACCCCATTGACGTTTGATTAATTGTGCCGTATAATATTGAAGCCAACGATCAGCCCATACATCTGTGTATGTTGCAGGATCTACGAGTTCATATGCTTCAACTAGTAAATATTGCCCTACTTCTAGATCGCCAGCCGTCTCGTCGATGTGCAATCTATTTCGATGTCTATTATATCTAATTTGTGGTTTACCAATGAGAATTTCTGATACTAGAGCCAGGTGCTCCATTGTCATATAATAGTCAATAAGGGCCACGTTCGTCAAAGTATACAGATCATTGAGCGCAATCTGATAACGAATATTGAAGATATCCCCTGAAGAAGTATTCGGATCGCCGATCGGAAAAAGTTTGACAGCACCAATGATATTCTCTGGCAAATCAATGTACTTATTCGCAACTGTATTTGCATCAATAGCATGCTTGTAATATATTTTTTCTGTGCCATCGAAGTGATAGTCCCAATAAAAACGCAGCGCTTGGTCGATCCTATCTTCAACTTGTAGATCGTCAACATTGATTTCTATTACAGGTTTACCAAGAGACCGAAGGCAATACTCCTTAAAATCATCTCTCGTTGTAGGAACTGCCATTTATTTTTCTCCGTAGCTTTAATTTATTTATGCAACTATGAGCGTGACCGTACTGTAATCTCTTTTGGCGGATAGACTCTACATGTAATCGAATCGGGTTCGAATACTCGCACAACAATAAACTGATCAATATTTGTTGTAGTACCATCACCAGACACTATAGAATTTGTAATACCTCTAAATCCTGCTTTAACCAATGTATCTGATTTGACTCCATTACCAGCGACAATTGAATTAGTTATTCCATTGATGCCGATAACTTTCACTATTCTTTCTGCAGGAGATACAACTCTACTATTATTCTGAGGTAGATTAGTGCTTGTGCTAATAATCTTGCGAGTAGTAATACAAACAACTTGTGCAGATGTTGTCAGCGCACCATTACCTTTGACAGTTCTCTTACCTTCGCCGCTTACAACGACTGAAAGTCGCAGATCACCATTTGCTCTCTGATGTCTGCGTGGTATATCTCCAATACCTTCGACTGTCGATTGAGGTTGTAGATTACCAGTACCAAATACTTTATGTGTGCCAGAACCGGAAACTGAAGGAGTAGGTTGAACAGCGAGACCATTGAGTGTCACTATTCGAATGTTCGAGGGCGATTGAACTGTTGAATTACCAGAAACGAGAGAACCATTGGCTTTGATAATTCTTTCACCGATTGCAGATATCGATGCATTGTCAGAAATCAAATCACCAGAACCAGGATTAGTTCTAATCACAGCTGATGCTATGACTGAATCTGTAGCAACGAGATTGCCCGAACCGACAATCTTTCTTTCTCCGATACCAACCGAAGAGCTATCAGATACGAGTGTACCAGTTCCTGTTATTGTTCTCTCACCAACACCCACTGAACTGCCTGTAGTGATAAGATTACCGGCGCCGGTGATAATTCTTTCGCCAACACCGCTGACTACACAATTTGTAGGTTCAAAATTTGCGTCTATAATAATTGCAGATCTGCCTTCACCATTCACTGTAGAGTTAGTGATAAGTGCACCTGAACCAACTACTTTATGAACACCAACACCATTAACAGATGATTGAGGAGTGAGATTAATATCAGTCGTGATTGTTCTCTTACCGCTCGCAGTCACTACAGATTGTGTAATACCAAATACTCCATCACTCGGTATAATTCTTTCACCAATTCCGGACACTGCGGTAGATATGTTTAGATCGCCGTGAGCAGTAATATTACGATGTACATTACTCGTGAGTATAGACTGTGTTGAAATAAGCGAACCCGAACCTACAATAGTTCTTTCACCAATTGGTGAAGTAACAAATATTGCTGTAGGTTGTAACTCTGCAGAACCAATAATTTTTCTCGTGCCGATACCTGCGATCGACGCAGATGTTTGAATAGCAGCAGCGCTAGTAATAGTTCGTGTACCATCACCAGAGACTACAGCATCTGAAGCAATGATATTTCCTCTAGCTACCGTGAAGACACCACCAATCCCCGATATTGAGGCAGCCGTTACCAAATTACCTGTACCGGTAATTATTCTTTCACCTACACTGACAATACTCGCTGACGTAATGAGATTACCACTACCAGTAATAGTTCTTTCACCAATACCAACAGCAGAATTATTTGAAACAAGTGAGCCACTACCAATGACTTTATGAATACCAATACCAGAAACTTGAGCTATTGTTGTTATTGATATAGATGTTGTGATAGATCTTTCTGTTGTACCATTTACTACACTTGGTGATGGTTGTATATCACCACTCAGTTTAATTTTTCTATTGCCAGTACCCACAGATGATATCGAAGTAATTAATTCTCCATCACCTGTAATCTTTCTTTCACCTATACCATTCACTGATGATGATGTAGTCAGGGCAATACTTCCTACAATCGATCTATCACCACCACCAACAACTGAAGATCCAGTAATGATATTTCCTATGCCTGTAACTGTCCTTTCACCCGAACCAACCGAAGAGCTCGTTACTGTCAACGATCCATTAGCTACAATCTTTCTTTTACCAATACCAGATGCTGTCGACCTGATAGTAAGAGTATTGCTTTCTCCATCTAGCGATCTATTACCGGTACCATTTACAACTGATAACGTTCCCAGCTGGCCGTTAGCCTTGATAGTTCTTTCGCCATTTCCTACGACTGATGGAGAAGGTTGAATATTTCCAAACGCGGTCACCGTTTTACTTGATACACCAGATACACTCGAATTTGATATACCAAAAACACCGTTAACAAATAGTATCTCGTGTTCACCTACACCATTTACACTTGAATTTCCTGATTGAATTGATGCGGTAATCGTGAGTTCATGAACACCATCACCAGAAATAGAGGAATTATTTTGAGGTAGTGATGATACTGACGTGATTGTTCTGCCACCGGTACCAGATATGGACGGCGTAGTAGTCAAGCTACCTACGGCTGTAATTTCTCTTTCTACAATACCATTTAAGCTAGAATTATTTGATACGAGTGAACCAGTACCAAATATTGTAGCAACAATAACTTCACCATTACCTGAAACAGCACAGTTATCTAATTGTAAACTACCGTCAGCTGTAATTTCTCTTTCAGCTATACCATCTAAACTAGAAACTTGGCCTGATACAACATTAAATGTTCCAGCCATAGTTCCATGATATTCACAATTATAGTATAATATATCAGGAGCATCATCAGGCACGACGAATGTGATGGTACCACTATCGATACCATTATTCGATACGCCATCGTTATATTGATTTGTTGTACCAGTGCTCGATGCGGTCTTGATCCAGAAAGGATGACCTGATGCATCGATATTGAAATTGTATGTAGAACCTCGTTTGAGGTAGAGTGTGGGATTACTTACATTGTCGAAAAGATATGCGCTAGCTCCATCATTAGTAACTTCGTAAGTAATCGTTTCAGGAGTATGAGCACCAACAGTACCAGAACCAGATACAGTTCGAGTACCATTTCCTACAAAAGATGGAGTGGGAGTAAAGTTACCGGTAGCAGTAACTTCGCGTATACCTGAACCCGTTACTGAAGACGGTCCAGATACAGCTTGACCTTGTGCTAAACTGACTGGAGTATGGACACCATTACCCGCAACAGACGCGTTGTCAGACAGTAAAGAACCCGAAGCTTCCTCGAACTTTTTTACATATCCGACATCAACATAATCGTCTGCTACATATATTATGCGTGCCACTGTCTACTCCTAAACGATAAACAGCCACGATCTTTCGATCGGGCTGTCTATGTTCTAGTCAGTTACTAGATCAATTAGGTGCAGTATATGTAAGCGAAGTAACTGACAGGGTGTCACCAGTACCGAGAGTGGTAGATGACAGCAAGATTGAGCCCGTTCCTGTATCATCATCAGTTACATCACCTTCGAAGATGGTGTTGCCTGAAGAATCGTGTACTTCAAACCAGGCTACAGTGCCAGCGGCAGTATTGGCATCTTCAGTAATTGCTGCAGCGGTTGCTACACCAGAAGCTGCAGCGCCAAAAGCGGTGCCTGAAAAAGTCAACGTAGCAAGCAGTGTGCCACCGTTTGAAGTATAGAAATTGAGTGTACCGGCTGAACCGCCCGCGTCAATCAGATCTACTACTGTGTCTGCGATCGTGTTCCGTACCAGAGTTGGGTGTTGAAGAGTCGCCATGAGCTTTTTCCTCGTTTCTAGGTTTAGATTGTAACTTTAAAGTTTTGATTGTTCCGTCGGGTTTCTTAATTTGAATTTCGCCAGATAACATTATTTATAAAACCTCGTTTTACACTATTCGAACTTTGAGATTGGCAGGAGCTAAAGCAGTGACTTCGACAGTCGTTGTATTAGCCAATACCCAATTATAATCAGTACCAATGACCGCACCTTGATCACCTGAACTGCCTGCATAATTTAAAGATACACCATCAGAGGTAGGAGAAGTCAATCCACTGCTCGTTAAATTGTACGTTATAGCCAAATCAAGAGTTGAACCCATTGTGATATGATTTGCATCAGATACAGCTTCAAATTGTGTTTTGTCCATTCTATTTACTGATAAAGCAGAGGCTTCTTGTATTGCACCTTTTTCGCTATTGATTGCTGCATTTGTCCACGTATTTGTAGCGTAAGTAATATTACTATTATATTGCCATGTGCCGCCATTATTTCTTGCTATACTTCTTTCACCATCCGTATTATGTATAATTTTCCACGTAGTTCTATTATCAGTACTAAAACTATAGTAAATATCACCATTGTTTTTCGCTTCGGTAACTGTTACGCCGTTTATATCATTCCAATTTGTTGTATCAATCTGTGCAGTACTTCCAGTAATTGCTGTATTGTAACCGGTCAAATAACTCGCGCCACCTGTTTTTTGAGCACATAAGTAATAATATACTGGAGAAGAATCGGCTGTAGCATGAATCATCATAGTTCCGTCACCTCCCATGAACGATCGTGGTTGATATTGCCAACCTTGAGCTCCATGATCGCCGTGAGTACCATTTACCATATGCCCAGTGACATATGCAGTTGACAAATCCCAAGGTGTTTTGACACCGACTTTGGCTAAATATGAACGATGACTTTGACTCGATTCTCGATTATATCTATTAATAAAGATAGCAGTACCGTCTGAATTCCATTCGAATATTCCTCGCGTGTAATAATGATCAGTGTATTCTTCGCCCGTCGCACTCCCATTTCCTCTGATACCTTCGAATATTTTCGCTGTATTCGTATGTGCTGCAGCTAATGTTCTAGTAGACAAATCCCATGGAGTAGTTAATGTATACTCCCATACATATTTGCTGCTATTAGTAGTATAATAATCCATTGCCCATAATTTAGTACCATCCGGTTTGATATTAAAATGCATTATCGATGAAGCGCCGGCAGTTGTGCATAGATTAGTAGTAGTATATTTTGTTGAGGTATTAGCTGATCCAATATCCCAATCAGTTGTCAATTCAACCGATACGAGAGTGGACCCAAGTGTATAAAAAAACATATGACCATTCGCACTGAATTCAATATCATAAGAATCGGTTGAGGAACTCGGATTATAAATTTTTGTTGAGGAAACTACTGGCGTGTTATAGAGAAAATCATATGGTCTATTTAAATCTACTGTATAAAATTGATTGTTATAACCACCATAAAAAACAGCTATATTTCCGTTGTCTCCCCAACAAACGGCCCTAATAGCATTCTCGATAGAAAATACACCATTCTCAAATGTGGTATCTTGATAGTTTACCATATTATTTGCATTAGTACCAGAAACTGGATAAAAATCTATAGCGTCATATGTCATTCCCAAACGTTCATCGGGAACCGGACCATATGAAGTACTGTTGTAATTATCGGGATTAAGATGCATTCTACCTAAATCGTAGGAAGACGATGATGAAGCTAATTCTAGGCCCTCTGCCTCACTTTTAACACTAAAATTTTCTAATGTCCATGATGTAATAGGATCTGTATTATCAAATGGATCAATAATAGTATATGAACCATCAATTGCAGTAAGAACTGCTTTACCTCCATTCCCAGATATTACTTTTCCTACATCATTAGCTGACCATGACCCGCTTGATCTTTTAAATCTAGCTTTTGATATATGTGCACATGTAAATTTATAAACACGACCTATTTTAGGAAAAAACAAATATAAATTGCCGTCAGCATCTGCGTCTAACATAGAATCGTAATTATTATCAAAAAGTGTTAATGTGTTAAAAGTACCGCCATTATCATCATACCATTTTCTAAACGGTTCTTTTTCCAACCATTGACCTTGAGGACCAGATGAACTATGATCTATTAGCATATCCCAATCACCTAAAACTTCATTCGCATGATATCGATTTCCTCCTCTACCAGTATATTCGAAAAAAGCTATTTGTCGATTGTTCCATTTTTTCCCGACAACCCTTTGTAAATCATCACTCATCGGGCCGGCCCAAAGTTCTCCAAGAGAAGTAGTCACTGCAGTATGATGAGGAGCTAGACCGTTATTAGGATCCGTATAATATACATCACGAATAAGGTTATATCCATTACTAGTCTTACTTACACCAACTGCAGATGTTGAGTTAACATTATCGAATAATTGATGCATGTAATAATTACCTTGCACATACAAACCAGTAGGTTTATACCATCCTCTATATAAAATATAATCCAAGGTGGTACCATACAAACCCGAGGCCCCGGATACAGTATTTCCTACGTGAGTTACATTACCGGGTTCAATTACATACGGTGTGGATAAAGAAAATTCATGTACAAATGGATAATAACTATATGAGGAACCGCTATATGTTCTCGTATTGCCCATCAGCCACATTCTATCACCGTCGTCATCGAATTCTATATCCCACTTCTGGTACAAATAATTATACCCGGTATAGGTAATATCAGAAGTCCAATCAATGCTAGTTGTATTAGCTAAAACTGCAGTAGATGGATCGTATGGGGTCGATAAATCATAATATGCAAATCCAGTCAAAGCTGTATTTGCGATAAAAATTTTATTTCCATTATCGATAAATTTCATAATTTTTAAATAACTAGCATATCCAGGCGAACTTCCAGCAATACCTGGCGATAAATCACTTAATATAGTAGCTAACTCACCTGCAGTATTTGCAGTGTTACCGTCCCATTCTAAATTATATGGTGTATGTCCTGCATTTGCTGATGTCAAAGTGACATTATAAGTTGTACCATCGCTAATCTCATAATTAGATCCAGTTGAATTGACATCCCAGCTTGATTCTACTAATCCATCAACAACGGCATCTTTAGTAACTGATACAACTGGAATATGACCGCTTGGCATTGCTGAAGATAACGTAATTGCTGCGGTCTCATTATTTGCAAATGTTTTTGTCAATGTACCTTTAGTTTCTACTTTATCTGTATTGAGATTAGTAAAGTTTGCGTCCATCTCTGGGTGTGTAAGAGCTGAACCTTTACCTGAACGTGTAGTAATCGTAGACATTAACTTAATCTCGTGACTGTGGGTTTGATGAATACTTTACCATTGAGTATTTCCTCGACGTTTGTGTTACCTGCTTCATACATCATGACGTCGTAGACATATCTGACGTGTTCATCTAAATTAGTTGTTTGATCTTTTGTGAGTGAAATTGTCATAACACCATTCGGCGCATCATTGACAGCAGTTGTAAAATCAATGCTCGCCGTAGACGTGTAGGATTTTTTCATCGAAGCGCTAAATAATTTAGTCGAAACATCAAGAGATGCGCCCGCAGAGTCTTTCAAATAGATTTTGAAACTAGCATCTGTGCCTTGAGCGACAGTCAGATCTTCTACTCTCGAAGCCATCGTTGTTCTCTTATAGTTGTTTTATTTATTTATTATTTTCTGAAGCCAACCGTGGAGAGAAATTCATACCAACTGCGATTCTGTCTTCTTTTTCGGACAACGATGTATATACTTCATGACCATACCATGACGGAAAAATAAGCGCGCTACCTTCTACAGGAGGAATAGTCATATGAGAAATCCATTGAGGATCTCGATCATCTCCTCCTTTATGTAATCTTTTTTCAGCATAATGATCTGCAAAAAAAGATAGAGTCGATTCAATCAGATGATGTCCCTCTCTCATGAAATTTATCATTCCTGGGTCGCCAGTTTTTGGCACTTTTACATAATAAACACCAGAAAAAAGACAACCAGGATGTGTATGAAATGAATTTTTGGCGCCCAATATATTAGTGTTTATCCATGAATTAGACATTTTTATATCTAAATTCATATCCATCACTGAGTTTGCAATATGATTAACTCCCTCGACTATCCTATCCATGATGTGATCATATTCTTCACACATGCCAGTTTTCATCGCAAACTGCCATCCACCTATATTGGATCTCGAATCACCTTTGTGTGATTTAGAAGCCAACTCATAAAAATCTACAATCGCTTGATTATTGGGATTTGGAATTTTTATTTCAAAAATACTATCTGACCAAAGATATTGCCTTGAGATATGCAATTGTCCGCTCATAACATACCTTCGAACGGACTACGAAATATCAACGGATAACTAATAGACAGACGATTTGTGAGTGGCTTAAAATAATGGAATTGTCTCGTTGGAATATAGACCATATCGCCTGGTTTCATAGTAACTTGTAGTTGAATATTAAAACTATCAAATAGTTCTTTTCTCTGTTCATCTGACCAATCAGCATCTAACAAATGATCGAGTAGTTGGCATGCTTTATTTTCGTAAATTGTGACTTCAGATTCGCCATCAATCTGAAAAATAAAGTTAGATGGTATGTCGCAATGCGGACTAAAAGAATTACTATCCTTTAAACCAGCATAGAGATGAGCATGCCCTGAATATTCACTAATCTGTGCTGGCCAAATTCCAAAATTAACATAATCAACATAAAAAGTATCTAATAACTGATGAATTAATTTTTTTGCGTTTTCATTAAAATCTTCCCAATTAGTTACTATGAATGTATGATTGTTTTCTAATAATTCTTGTGCAGATGTACACGGCGAAGAATTAAAGTTGTCTACTTCTTTTCGAACTTCTTCAGTAACTAAATTTTGTTTTTCAATTTGAGTATCATTTTTGATGTTTACTACATTTACTAGTTCACCAATATTTTCTGTCTTATTCAAATATAAATGATTACCTAAATGTGGCAAACTAAATGTGTCAATTAAACTATCCCAGTCAGCATATTTTTCGGGCTCTTCAAGCATATTTTCAACATATACGCCTCTATCATTGAACCAAATATCTTCTCTTAAATCATTTAGTTTCTTTTGATCTATCATCATTTAATTCCACTGTGTATTTTGATCTTTTCATGACATACTTACGATAAAATTGATTAGCTGAAGCAATGATTCCAGGCTTTTGTCTTTTTTCTGGAGTCATTATGATTCTATAGTCAGCTTTATGTATAGGTATCACGTGTAATAATGGTGTACCAGCTTTAATTGTATATGTACCTTCTCTTCTTGGAGACATGATCCAATTCAAAGCTCCGAATCGAGGATTATAATCTACTATTCCTGGATAAATGATAAAATCATCGACAATATCTGAATGATAATGAGGAGGCAATAATAAAAAAGACACATCTCCTTCGGGCATGACTACCCAAGGAGAAGTAAAATGAAGTGGTTGCAATCGTTTCACAGCATTTTTATCGCCCGGAGGAATACCATCAGTGATATCTGCGTTCATACCATTCGGACTGCTATCATGCACCGGACAAGGTAATTGTCCATTCGAAGGACGCATTTTAGTACCACCGCCAGCATATGCCATCGTCGCTTTATCTGAGCAATATACTTTAAATTCATCCCAAGCGGGTATAATCCATCCGGTATTTTTATAATCGAAAATACCTGGACAATCGACAAAAGTTTCTTTGCCGTGTTTTTCTATTTGTTTCTTTTTATGAGCGCCTTCAACCGCTGCTGCTCTTTGAATTGGATGAATTTCATACAGAGAATTACTTACATCTAAAAATTTTACATCAATCGTCATAATTTACCATTTAATTAAATCAAGTATCGAATCAGTTCCTTCTTGCACGATTTCTTCTGTATCTTCTGGAGTTTCTTTAATCATTGTCTCGATCGACTCTTCATAATATACAATAAGAGCTTTCTGCTGGTTTATATATCTGCGCAATTCTGCGATATTGAGACTCATGTTCTCATAGTCTGGAACACTTAACGCAAAGAATACACCAACTCCTGCTTCTTCTTCATACCTTTGTAAAAATTCTTCCATGTTTTCAGGAGTCACAGCATAAAACTTGACTCGATGAAGATTCAAAGGTTTTGGTCTTGGTTGTATTGGAATGTCTTTGACGATGTAATCCGTCTTGACAATGACTTGTGGTTCTACGCTAGCACAACCACTACTCAGTATCAGTGGAAATAATAGGCTCAGCGCCAGAATCGATTTCAAGTTCTGAAAAAATCTTAGCTGTGGCATTGTTCACTCTCTTCTCAATCAGTCCAGGTTTTTGCATAGTCAGCATCGTGAGATCATGACGACGAAGCTTCGCAGCTAATTCATCTTGATATACTTCTGCTTCTTGCGCTCTCTTTGCGAGTTTCTCCATATTTTCTTGAGCAATCGCATAATCTTCTTGCAAGTTGTTAATCGTCTCTTGATTTGTTTCGGCGACTAACGCTAACTTAGCATTGTTATCTCGTAGTACGGCCATTCGTTCTTGAGTATCAGTGTAATAATACCAAGCACCGCCACCCATCGAACCAAGCAATAATAATAAAATCAAATACGGCATAATTTACTTTCCTTTCTGATAAGCTTGCGCTCCAAAAAATGCTGCCACTAAACCAGCGACAGCGACAAAATATGTTGGTGCCATGTCTCCTAAAATATTAGAAGCTTTTTCTAGCCCAACAACATCAGTAATAACAACCATGGCGGGATAGAGCAACATACCAGCAAGAGAGAACCATGCCATATTTCGTTGGGCATCTCGCATTGCATCTTGATCTTCAAGTTCTTTTCTCTTGAATTCCATATACATTGCATGTTCTTCTCTACTTACCTTTCCATCGCCATTTGTATCTGCTGGATGATAGCTTGTTGGCTCTTTTCTAATTTTTTCTTCTTCAGCCATATTATCTCCTACTTTGTTTTTACAATATCAAATCCCACAGGATCGACTGTTTTGATCTCCACAAGATGACCGTTGAGAGTGATTAATTTAAAGTGAGTGTTAGTCACCTTTTTGAGTTTTCTACAAACATACGTTTTAGGATTAAATCCTTGTTGTTTGCTGCCATCGGGTTTTTCAATGATTTCATTGGGAAAATATATCGTGACTTCGAATTCATCAATGAATAACGCGACAACCCAATTATGAAATTTTTCGTATAATTTTTTCATAGCTTATTGATTCCGTGCGCCCAAAAAACAAGAGTTCGACGTGTTCCTCGAGTAACTGGATTTACACGATGTGTAAACCAACTATCAAAAAATACAACGTCTCCTTTTTCCATTTCTACTTTATCGAAAGTATTTGCGCCAATATTTATTTCGAGTTCACCGCCTTCATATTCATCTGGATCTGATAACATGACAATTCCAGAAATTTTCCTGTCGTATTTTCTATATCCTAACGGAGTACAATCGCGATGTTCTTTATACTCATTTCCCTCTTCATAAATTAAATAATTTATTGCTTCGATAAATTCTATGTCGTATAAGAATAAATCATAATTTGCTTTCCCTGTCATATGTGCTATTTTCTGCCAAAGCCATTCGGTATTTTGATCAATTGTCATGTACCCAACTTTATTATTACGATAGTCATGAACTTCGGGATCATTATTTTCAGGATCATACGTCTGACCGATAGTCATAGCCGGCTGGAAATCTAATATTTTTTCGAAAAATTTAATTCTTTCAAGTTCTTCATCTTCGAAAACAGATTTCATAACGCCGAAATGCGGGAGCAAATGAGGAGGAACGAGTTTTTCATGGATTTGATACATTATAAATCACCTGTCAATAATTAATCAAACATCAGCATCATATTTCATATTTATAAAGCCTTTCTGGGCTGCATTTGTATTATTTGTGCCTGATCCAACATAGGCTTGTAGAGAGTTTTGATACACGCCGCCTACTTCTGTTGCATATACAGTCGCATAAACAGTTGATGGTAAAGCTGGCTGTGTATATGTGCCGGCAGCTGGAGCAGAAGTGCCAGGTGCTCTAAATTGATAATACGTATTTTCTGCATTTTGAACGTATACAATCGTATCTTCGCCAGATATGCCAGTATAATATCTCGCTGGATAATCAGTCTGCACATAATATGAGGGCTGTGTATAGTCTCGTGCCGGATAATATGTTGTTCTAGACGGATAATCAGTCTGTACCTGATACGCAGGTTGAAAAGATGTCCTTGAAGGATAATCCGTTACTGTTTCATAAGCAGCTTGATAAGATACACGCGTGGGATAATCAGTATAAGTTGTGTATGCAGGTTGCACTGAATATCGTTGAGGAAAATCAGAGTATACAGTTACATCGGGCTGTGTAGTTGTCCTACCAGGAAAATCGGAATATATAGTTACATCAGGTTGTGTAGTTGTCCTACCAGGATATGCTGTGTACACAGTTACATTTGGTTGTGTAGTCGTTCTACCCGGATGATCAGCATAAATTGTATAAGCTGGTTGAACGTTTTGCAAAATATAATACGATGCTTGCCAGTATGATCTAGCAGGATAATTTGTATATACTATATAACCAGGTTGCTTTGTATATCGTGCTGGATAAGAATCAGCCCAATAATACCACGCGTGAATTTGATACCATGATGCACTGACGCTATATGCTGGTTGAGCTGAATAACGTTCAGGGTAAACAGAAGGAATTTCGTCGCCAAACGCCTGCACATAGGTATAAGGTCCACTAATATAAGCGGGTTGATATGAATATCTTGCAGGATAACTTGCAGCGGGTTGATATATCCATCTACCAGGATGTTGAAAATACGTAGAGTATGCTGGTTGTACTGAATATCTTCTCGGATAAGTGACATAATTATTTGGACCGTCAAATTCAGGTATCTGCGGTGCCGCTAGCGGCCCGTTATAACCCGCTTGATAATAGCCTCTCGATGGATAAGGTCCCAGATAATATCCTCTCGCAACTCCATAATAAGATGATTCATAAGCTGGTGAATAATAAGACGTTCCTACAAAAGTATCTGATACATAATATCCTGGAGAAAAATATGATGTTCCTTCATAAAAGCTTGAAGTTTCATATGCTGGCTGATAATATGATGTCCCTTCGTAAAAGCTTGAAGTTTCATATGCAGGTTGAAGAGTATATCTCGCGGGTCGCGCTTGCGAAGTTTCATATGCTGGCTGTGTTGTATATCGTTCAGGATAATCAGCATATACTGAATACGCTGGTTGTGTCGTAGTTCTAGACGGATATGTCGTAACAACATTATATGCAGGTTGTACTATTTGATATGCGGCTTGTTGATAAACCCTTGAAGGATAAAGTGTTGTGACTTGATAGGCAGGTTGTACTACGTTTGGCTGACCTCTGCCTCCTCGACCTTCAATTTCTAAAATATGTTTACCGTAGGGCAAATCAATAGGAGTATTACGAGTCGCGACGTCGCGCGATTCGGTAAACGTCTCAGCCCAAGTCCTGCTAAAAAACCCTTTGCCACCAGCTGGCATATTTAACTCCTATTACTGCGCCCAACCAGCTTTTCTTAATGCAAGTCCACCGTAAATTGTACCATTAACACAATAGAATGTGTAGATATCTATCCCACTGGATGATGGAGGCTCTACGCCTTCTGCCCAATATATAGCATCCGATTCACCGCTTCCTGGCCATTCAATTTCCCATGTACCACCGCTATTTGTTACTATAAGTGTTAGAGTAATAGCTCCTGATGTAGGAATATTTTGTAAATCTACACTAAAATTACCAGTCGCAGTAATTGTATGAACAGAGCCGAGAAGAGGATTGATTGTATATGCATTGCCGGCGATTGTGCCTGCGTACACTGTTTCTCTAAAATAATCTTCTACATTTAAGATTTTTGTACTTACAGTAGTAGAATTAGCAGATAAGACTGTTGAACCACCGCATGTTAGCTGGAACTGATCTACGGCATTAAAATCTAAATATGTATCTGTATCACCGCTGTGTACTATTTTGCCAACATGATATGTATTAGCACTAAATGTAGCACCAGTTGCAGAAGCAGTGATGTCCATGACTGAACCAAAATCGATCTTCTTGCCATCAGATATTGCTACGTTAGCTGCAAAGACTACATCACCGTCTGATTGCAATTGCAATGCTTGAGTTGCTGAACTGCCAGCTCTAATATCTAGATGTCCTGATGTTTCTACGAAAGCTCCGTATGTAGTGCCATTATCTCTTAAAGTAATTTGTCCGGTCGAAGTATTCGCGATCAATGGTCCAGTACTATTTAAATTTAATTCAGTCGCGCTTTGAACACTATTTCCAGATAAAGTTAAATCGTCGACATTAATTGATGTAATAGAAACGTAGTTAAAATTGTTTGCGGTCAGCGTATTGATGAATGCATTACCAGGAATATCCAAATTATACTGCGGATTTGTCTTTCCAATACCTACACGATTAGTAGAAGCATCGACGAACAATGTACCTGAATCGACATTTAAATTGGCTCCAACCGACATGTCTCCTGTGACGACTAAACCATCGAGAGTATCAAATTGTTGTGATGTAGATGCCATTTTTTTCTCTTCTTATAATTTGAATATTCCTGATGTGCTCCATGAAATGTCTACATTAGAGCCATCAGGTGTAATTGGTAATCCGTTGATATTTGTATCCATAAATGCAACTAGTCTGCTCGTTGCTGTGTTTCCCGTGTCGATATAAAACAATAAAGCTTCGCATTCTGTTGTATCTGTGACCGAGACAAATCTCACATCGTCGGCATTTAATACACCGTTTGTCAGAGTGACATTTGTCAATGTAGCATTCGCTACTGCAGTATTGGCTAGTGCACTCACGTCAGAATAAAACTGATCTGTCGCAGTATAACTCTCATTGTCAGTATTGATCAGCGCAACCTTGAGATTGCCATCATTCAAAGCAGAATCAGTCGCACCAGACAGTAATGCCTCTTTGTATTTATCGTATATCGCGTTAGCCATTAGGGTCTAGTCTCAATCTTTAGAACTTTAAATCGATGTATATTTGTACCTGATGCAGATCCGCATGTTGCCTTCAGATCTATGTGAGTATTATTAGCTGCGACCGATGGAAGAATAACCACATCACTCATATTATTCTCGACTTCGCCATATCGTGTGTAAAATATATCAAGATTATCTGTTACTATGATATTGATTTCGACAGCATAACCTGAATCGGCATCGGCTAGATCTTCACCGTGAACAAAATACTTGAAGCCTTGAGTTTGGCCAATTGGGAAACTATCAATGACTGTTGCAGCGGTAGTCGTTACATCATCGCCTGTACCAGTAAATGCTACACCATTTGCTTCTAGCGCGCCAACTTCGAGGTTCAAAATCGTAGCAGTATTTGCTACGTTGATATCGTTAAAATAACCCCAATCCCATGGTAACGCCATTGAACCAACATTAGATTGATTACTAGAAATCAAATTAGTATCTAGTCTGCCATTTACACTGACACTATGAGTGCTGAGAGAACCGAGATCAACGTTACCATCAATCTGTAAGCTATCGCCTAGTACTTGGCCAGTAACATCGATACCAATTGCAGTCGTGAGAAGTTTACGGCTTCCGTTGTAATATAACTTGACACCGTTTCCTGATTCAGCTGCAATCATTACAGTTGTATCGGTATCTTCAATTAATACATTATTAGCTTGTATTTCTAGGTTACCTGAACCTTCTTCTCTAATATATGCATTAACACCGTCATTGAAAAAATGTAAACATTCAATATGAGGAACGCCAAAATACATACCAATATGATCAGCGACGACCACTCTATTTTCTGAATAATCAATATGAATGGCATTATTTGTAGAAGCTGTATCGAAGAAAACATCTTCTTCAAAAAGAGCAGTTGACTGAACACGTAGGGTATCAGTGTTAGCTTCACCCTCAATGTCTATACCAGTATTAGTAGTGATTAGTTTTTGATCACCATTAAAGTGCAGTGACGCACCGTTGCCAGCGAAGCCACAGAAATATGCAAGACCATCGGTATCTTGAATTTGCATGTTATTAGCTTGCACGACGAAATCACCTGTACCAGATTCTTTAATGTAAGATACATTATTAGAAGAATCGTGGTACATTGTCAAATCTGCAGATGTACCCAGAGTGATGTAGTTATCATCATCAAAGTTGAGTGTATTAGCTGATTTATCCCATGTTAATGTAGGATTACCAGTAGAACCTTCAACATTTATATCGTCTTCAAACAAAGAAGTACTACGTACTCGCAAAGTATTCGTATTAGCGAGATCAGTAATGTGTACTTGATTGTTATTGGCTAAAAGTGCTGCAGTGTCATCAGGAGAATAGATGATGACATGGCTTCCGTCAATGCCTTCGAGATAGCGAGAACCATCCGTCGCTCTCGCCACTAAATTAGTGGCTTCGATGTAGAGGCTACCGGTATTTGCTTCAGTAATATAGCTATGAGAACCATCATGCTTGATAGTCAAATCATTACCATCACCCCAAACGACTGGCGTGTCATCTCTTACGTAGAGTGTGTTAGCTGATGCATCCCATGAGATATTGTTAGAATCAAGACCAGTAGATCCATCAAAGTTGGCATCTGATTGAACGCGTAACGTATTAGTATTTGCTTCGCCATAAATCTCTACGCCATCTGGAGAATTATCTGCATCTGATGCACTATCAATTGTAGATAGTCTTTCTGTTCCAGCAGCAAACAATGCAACTTCATTTTCTCCAGTTGCATTCGCTGTCATGTAATGAGTACCGCGCCCGATATTAGTCAGCTCGAAGCCTTCGTTAACTTCTACATATAGATCGCGATCATCGGCTTTAATATATGCATCAGTCCCGTCTGTAAACATCTGGAACTTATAAGTGGTCAGATCTTGTGTGCCGTCGTATGTAGTGCTTCCGCCCATCAAGATCTTATTGTTATCGAAGATTACGAGATCGTCTTCGAGGATTGCATCACCATGTACAGTAATACCATAAGTATTAGTGGTCATCTTAGCAATGTCATTCCAGAATAAAACTACTTCGCCATTTAAATTGGCGGTAATCATTTCCTCGCCGCCGGTCTCCGATCTCAACTCAAAGCGATCAGTAATCAGATTTAGATTAGCAGTCGATCGAACGTCTTGAACGTCAGTATTCGAATACATTCTACCGCCGGTGTAGAACATTTCCATTTGACTTGTGCCGCCCCATGGTTCTGCATTAGAGGAACCACCGAATGTAGCACGGATATCGTCATTAAAACTGAGTACGGTATTAGCATCATCCCATTGTAGATCGGGATTTGTATTCGAACCAGATCCGACAAATCGTACGTCATGTCTTGCTTCGATAAAGTTTTCTACTATCAAGCCATATGTAGAATTGACATAGACTTCGACTGATTGAGGAGTAAATGTAGTGTTAGATACTACGTAAAGAGTGTCAGCTGTTATATTATTTGTATTAGGATCCCAATTACCGCCGCGTAATCCACCAAAATCACCGTTGGCAAAACCAGGTGTTGTATTACCAAATTCATTATCATCTGAACCATCGAACAAGCCATTATTGAGAACAACCATTGTATTCGAAGTGAACTGACCAAAGAGTGTAGCATTGCCGAAGGTCATCGATCCGCCTGGCAATGAGTTAGCTGTCATGACCGATGTTGCACCAGAAACTGTATCGCCTCTGATAAGCTCGATAATGTTATTAGTTTTAAGTAACCAATCAGCGAAAGTATTATTAGCGGTATCGAGTTGGTCAAATCCAGACAATAATGCCATTTCTTATCCTACTATGTGTTTTAGAAGTATCTGTTTTAATTGTGCGACTTCGGATTCTAAAGAGTCGACTCTTTCTTTTAATTCTTTTTCTCGATATACCCTTTGTCTAGCCATCTTATACGCGTCTAACTCACGATTATTAGTATTTATAAACGCACCTTCTGCAACGCGTCGGAATTCTTGATTATCCATTACGCAGTTACACCGATCACTCTGATGTCATCGATTTTCGGAACCAATCGCCTTTCTTCTGATCTCAGCACAACTTTGATGGCAACAGAATTATACGTATCTAAGACAGCACCAGCTTCGTTAAAGTATCTGATGATTCCGTAGTTATCTGGATTCTTGAAAGCGCTATTGTTCGACACGAGAGTATCTACTTTAAAACCAGTGCCTTGTAAATTGACGTTTGCAACAGGAGAATTAAAAGTGATTTCTCCCGCGCTGGAATTAGCACTATTTACCATATAGAGTTGATAGTTATTTTCGAATAGAGGACTATAAACTCTCAGAACATCACCAGCTGATAGAGCAGTTATTTCACTAGTATCGAAACCGACACCTGCAATCGTTGAATTACCGTATTCAGTGACGAAAGTACCAGTAAGTGTGCTAGCAGCGGCAGGGAAACTCGGGAACGTATACTCATATTCTTTAAAGTCATACATGTTTTCAGTATCACTGTACAAAGGATTAATATCACCACCAACAAATGTCAATTTTGTCCAGTGTTTATCATCAAAAGCTTCAGTGTCTGCATTGTTGAAGATTTTAGCATACACATCAATCTCTGTTGTTCGCGGCCTATAGCCGTTGACAATAACTCTGATATCTTCTGCTGCAGACTTATTACCCAATTTGAGAGTCTTTGAAATCCAGCGAGTATTAGCACTACCGTTATTGAGATGCTCGTTCGTATTGCTATTATTGATATTCCATCTGTGGCAAATCATATTTAATTGATCTAGATCAATATTAGGAGACATGTAAGACCGAGTAGAATCACCTAAATATTGATAATTTAAATTGATTTGTGCAGACTTATATTGATTATTAGCGAGATAAATGTCTGTCTGCAATACTTCTTTCGACGCTGAAAGAATTGCACCGTCATATTCTCTTACGAAGTTTGGTATGTTCATATAGAAAATATTATCTGTAGTACCCAAGTAATAATCACCGGGCGTATTCTCGTATGACAGATTGTATGAAGTAGTAGGTTTAAACTGCGGTTGAACCTGAGCTTTCCAATCTGATCTGAAAACTGATACGGGCAAATCGTCGATAGAAGAAACAGTAGCTGTCGTTCCAGTTTCAACACCGACTACTACGTCAGAAGCAGCAAAAGCCATTGTATTATTCGCTGTATATTCTGTATGATTTACAGAAGAATTTCTCAGACGAAGTCTCTTATTATAGTAATCATAGTATTCAACTTCGCCTACTACTGATACTTTCAATGTACCGCCTGAAACAGTATGCAGTGCAGCTTCTTGAACATATAGAATAGTAGTTGATGAATTACTACCGACTGATCGATCAACAGTAAAAACTTGTTTGATAGTCGAATCTGTTTCATGCGTAATAACAACTTTTTGGCCATTATTAATATTTTGAAACGCAGTACCAACACCAGTAATTTTCTTTTTACCCGCGCTAATAGATACTGTACCACTTTCATCAGCCGTATTTTTGTAAACGAGTTCTCCTGACGCCCAACCAGCATCAGCTGTTGTGAGAGTCAAGAATTCATAAGGCTTATTCACAAGCGTAACGTCGACAGAGTTGACATCGTATTCTGCACAGTGAACATCAAACTTAATATCGAGGTCAGAATTTTCTATCCAACTGCCGTGTCCAGGACCTGCGAGTCTTGCTTTTTTGGAGTTATATCGATACAGAGAACCACGATGACCCTTTGAACTACCCTGTGACACGATTTCAGTTTTCTTTCCGTCAATAGTGAGATAATCACCTTTGACATTCTGCCAAAGAACGGTACCTTTATCTTCGACTACTACACCGATAGCATAGTAATTGTCAGTTTCGACAGTCACAGGACTTGAGAATGTGACTCTTGATTCTGAAGTAGCAGAGGGACTAGGATTAATTGCTGCCCATGGTAAGTGAGCTCTCGATTTTTTGTATATAGACGTAGCGATCGGCGTACCATCTTTTTCGCATTTGGCAAGAAAGACATTGACTCCTGGAGATTCTCTGCCAGATGCATTACTGTTTCTCTCTGATTTCTTTCTAAAGTACAAAGAAATATCAGTAATATCAACTGTTGGAGAACCATCAAACTTTTCTGCTGAAACCCAAAACGTCTGATAGAAATCTGCTTTTTGTACACTAAATTCTGGCTTATCTGTTTTAGGATTTTTGGGCGGTGAAATATCACAAATAACTGTGTCTGGTACAGAATATTCCGGGGCTCCAAATGCGGGCAAACCACCAGACGGTCTCGCTACAGAAGCGCTCACGTCTTGTTTAATAGTCTTGATCTTAGCATCTGTGTCTGGAGCTAATACATGATTGTAGGCAATCAGTTTGATTCGATCGCGCATTCTATCATTAGCAGTTGATCGAACGTTCCAGTATTTCCATGTATCTGTCCAGTCGATAGTACCGTTAGAGGTTGTACCAGTAATAGAAGCTTCATCAGTTCCATAGTTACGAATACGTAGATTCAATTTGCCGCTAGGACTTGTCTTAAAATATGTCCATCTACCTCGATTACCAGCTTTATGTGTATTATGTTCAATAGAATCTCCCAGAGGATCACAAAAATCTGTGATGTCTTCGAAATCATTTCCAGGCCTGTTATCAATCATAACCTTGTAACGAGTATTTGGCTTTAGATTGTGGACGTTGACTTCGAGGGGAATAGGTTTAGAAAAACCTTTCAGTGCACTTGGAACGCCGAAGATGTCTTCTCCAGGAGCTCTGAATTTTTCCATTATAGCAATGTTATTTTTTGCTGCCATTATTTTTTACCCTTTTACCTGCCGCTGAAGTTGGTTTTGATACTAGCAACATTGAGAGATGGAACATTAAAACCGAAGTTGCTTACTATATTATTATTTAGCGATGGATTTATAAGAGATGTGAGATTAGTCAAATCTTTTGTAGTGCCGGCACTACCGATACCAGTACCACCAACAACACCCGTACCCGGAAGCACTTGATTAGTCAAGTTTGTGATATTGACATGAGGAGTAGTTACAATTGGATCTTTTGGTGGCCATTTGTTGATATTTGGATTTACCCACAAATCATTTGGTAATGTGCCAACAATTTCATTGTACGTACCATTGCTCACAAATCCTGTTCCAGCACCGCCGCCGCCAGTTACTGGCGGTATCACCCAATTTGTATTGATAATAACACCCCTTGCTTTCGATCCACCATTTCCTGCTAAGTGACAATTAGATGGACTAGAGAGAGTCACATTGAATACTTCGTTAATTTCAAATTCTTGATCTTCTAATATCGGTACTGATATTATTTTTTGGGTTTCGCCCACTGCAAATGTCAGTGTGCCAGAAGTTGCAGTATAATCTTGACCTGCAACAGCTATAGTACTCCAGCGTGTTGATAGAGCAGAATCTGCAGTTCGAGTTCCATTCGATGTTGCATAATTTACAGTTACAGTCACATTCGAAGCTTCGCTCAATATGACATTAAAGTCCATTGTTCCGGACTTTTCAGTCGTAGTAGCATCTTCTATTCTAACATTTGGTGTGGTGACGTCAGTAATCGTCACTGTCGCTCGTGTATTTACAAAATTTACGTGTTCATAGTCTGCATTGAGCAAATCAATGTACATTGTCTCATCAGATTCTGATACTACATCCTGTTTAGCTCTAATATAAATGGTAGTTTCTACACGACCCTTAGGTATTCTGACAGAACCAGATCGAGGTATGTAATCTTGATTTGCTTCAGTTGCAGTACCATCAGCAGTTTTAAAGTTAATATTAATATCTTGATCAGCTGTCTTGTCAAGTCTAACTTTTACATATCCAGTGGTATTTTCTTTGACAGTCACGTCTTCAACACTGATGTTGATGATTTCAGGCAGCGGTTCTGGAGTTCCGCCACCATCGTCAACGCCACCGGTCTCGCAACCAGTTGGTGGTCCTACTTCACAGCCGCAGCATGTTCCATCATCACCACCGCCGACGTCGCAGACATCAATATCAAAATCCACGCAACCTGTATTATCTGGAGGAGTATACCCACAAATTTCAGAATTTTCTTCTGCAGTTTTGAGTTCTACTTGACAATTGCCAACAAATTGATTGCTAGGACTCGAAGCATTTCCGTAACCTCCAAGGCTTTCGATCGACTCACCGGTATATACGTAAATAGATCGAGTAAAGTCTGCTCCACATTTTCTACTTTGTACTGTTCCAGCTGCTGGACACTTTGTTCCAGTATCTTCTGGCGGAGTTATTGTTCCTCCCCCACAATCAGGACTATTAGGCGTTCTCTTACCAACCATTTCTCCACGATTGCCATCACACACATATGTAACTTGTGTTGTACCTTCGCATACATTATATAAGAAATCGCCGCGCGGGCACGGAGGTTGTTGATTTACACTTGTTGATCCTTTATCATAGATCGAGTCAGCTTGAGTCTCAGCATAATAACAAATTTCAAAGTTAAATACTGGCTTTTGCTTATAAACTCTGACAGTAATATATTTTCCTTTAGTATGATCATAATCAAATTTAATTTGACCAGATTTTGTTACTGAAGCAAAAGTAGTAGAACCAAATTGGAAAGTGCTACCTGTTCCGCTTTCTAACCAGACATTTACATTTTTATACGGTTGATTATTACTATTTTTGACTGGATATTTTTTAACAAAAAGATTCAAAGCTTCTGAATTTGGAATTTGTGTTGGTGATTGAGTACCCAACCAAACAGTACTTCCAGATTCCTGGCTATTATTAGTAGGCGGTCTGCTAGTTTGAATTACCTCGTAAGCAATACCACCTTCAGGGTTAAAGAAGTTAATCTTAATTTGTCGAGTCAAACCGTCTTCTGGAGCTTCGTTGTAACCGACAAATGTAAATTCTTCCCAAACACTATCATAGACTTCGACGTCTGAGCCGTTGACTGCAGTACCTGCATGTTTTGTATTTTGATTTGATTTAAACTCACAGAATTGATTTATCTCGATTTCTGGTACTACAGGAACAGGAGCATAAGTTGCATAACTCTGCGTAGAGAGTTTTCTTCGTACCCATGGGAACCTGACTGTTTTACCTGTGAGATAACGAGTAGATGTAGGTGAAACTTCAAATTCAACAGTCAACTCATTCTTCGATGGTTGTAGTTTATATTCGTAAATAGACGCAGCAAAATTAGGATCGCCGACTGCTGACATATTGTAGTTTTCGAAGTTGTCTACAAAGAAACCAAACTTAAATCTCTCGAGTGTAGAATCGACTGAACTTTGAATCGTTCTATTTCGTGTTTCATTTTCGAGCGCCGTAATATTTTGATTATATTCGAGAGCCGCGATTCTTTTTTCTAGTTTCGATATCTCAGTCATCGTATACCCGCGGGTTTGGGCATCGATTCGACGTAGTGTGTTACTATATTTTGAGATCCTTTGACTGCCCGCACCCATATTCATTGTTCTCTTATTCAGTATTTCTTTCAACTGAGTAGAGAGATTTTCGGGCAGAGAGGGATACGGAGCTACATCACATGTGTATAGTACGAGTTTTTGCGGATTGTCATCTTTCTTCGTCTCTGAAGAACCAACTGATACTTCAAATCGGCCGTCAGCCATGACTGATATTTCATCACGTCGCGGTTTGAAGTAAGAGTAATTAAATGTGAAATCGCTTTGCGGTTTTGGAAACTTGAATGATGTCGACGGGAATGACACTGTTTCTGCTGGATCACATGTGATGAGTGGATCAGCAGGATCTGTGACAGTATTTGCTGTTGCTTCTGCCATGATTCTGAAGTCGGCGCACTCGCGCAAATCATAATACCTACCATTATTTTGAGTAAATTCGGGTATTTCTAGCAAGTGCATAGAGCTGGTCAAATTAGCAAGAGGCGTCGCGTCATCTAAAGTATATGAGTTGATGATTTTTAGACCGTGACTTGATTCTGAAATGTAATCTAACTCGACCAAGATTGTATTAGCCAAAGATGATGGATTTTCTACACGACTGTCAGCATACAAATAGCCAAGGCCGTAATAACTCGAGTTTTGATTATGATCGATATAGAACTCATCAGTGATATTTTCTGCACTCGTATTAGCGCCGTTGTATACGTTCTTTAATCTAAAGATGCCAGAGAAACCAAGACACTTTGGATTGGGCAACGCACCAGCAGTCGTAGTTATTTTTACAAAACAACCGCGGTTGACATTGAGATTTGATATAGAATTAGTAATCTTTTGATCATAAGTAACAGTGACTGTTGACCCTGTATCGACATTTCGTCCTAAATCGATAGTCATTGTCGTCTGAGAACTATTCACATTAGCAGACATCGATGAACGTCTATTCAAAGGAATTGGCACATCTTTAGGGAAATATCTTTCGAATACGTAAGTAGCAGCAGTATTAGTATATGCACCAGTATTAGTTCTAATGGTCATTTTATTTTGACCATCGATTCGTAAAATTTGAGCAGTATCTGTACCGTCTTGTATCCAATCACCTTCTTCAAAAGCAGATGTAAATGATGCAGTCGGCGTGCTAGCGCTCACTGTAATTACATAACAATTAGCACCAAATTCGGATGGATCTACTAGCTCAGCTGAGCTAATAGAAACGCCGGTATAATCCTGTGTAGATGCTACAATATCTGATTCTGGAATAATAATCAGATCATTTTCTTCTACGTCGCTGAGAGCACCAATATATGGGAAAACTGCTGTACCACCATCACTCGTGATACTAATAGTACCATCAGTCGCGACTGTCAATGCACCTTGAATTTGTCTATAGATGTATGAATAATTAGAAAACGATTTGACTGGTGATTTTACGTCAAATACGAGAGTGTCATTATTACTGTCGACTAATTCAGCATATTTTGTGTATACAGATTTTCTATAGTTATCCAGTTGTGCAGTACTTTTGATACTCCGCAGAATGAATTGATTGCCATTCTGCAATACGATATCAGCGATGCCATCTTGAGAAGTACCAGAATTGTCGGGACTATAGATGCCGCGAACATTATCGAACGAATAACCGCCTGACATTTGAATGTCAAACAAGTAGAGACGATAGCGAGCATCAGCAGTTCCTTGAATTCCTGATTCATACAACATACTGCGTACTCTTGCTGTACCAATACTAGCTCCAGCTAATGAACTAGTCACAGTGTTGCTGCTTGTGCCGTGCAGCGTAATAAATTTAGAATGTGACATCGTCAACTGCACTGTTTGACCTGAAGTAAAGACGTGAGCGCCAGCTACTTCATTTACAACAACATAGTTAGCATAGTTGAGATCAATGCCCTGATTGTTTGCAGTCTCTGTTTCTGTACTTTTTGCTACATCTTTTGCAAAATTGGTTTCTGTCTGAACTCGATAGCCATTGATATATGCATGACCCGGATCAATGACGTAAGAGAAATTAGTATTCGAATCGGCAAATGTCAATGTAGATCGAGTAGCAGCATTAAACTGATCGAGAACATAGTTTCCTGACTCTTCATAAGTTCTCTCGGCGAGCATATCACCAATCTTATTATACTGAGTCAGTTTATTTTGCAGATAGGGATTGCCCTCTGAGAATCTTACGAGAGGGAAATAGTTTGCAGCGGTCAATTCTTGTGCATCTGTCTTCACTACGAGAACAGGAGTCAGTTTTAATCTGTCTGCACCTGGCGCTGCTGAGTTGAGGAAACCTTGAGCATTGTCATAGAGCGAAGAATCAGTAAATACGTTGACAACAGATTCTGTACTATCGAATCCGATTGATACGTCAGTCGGCGTATTCGAATATTTTTCGACCATCTTAAACTGCGGTGCAACATTTAAGAAGAGTCCTTTCTGATAAATTTTACCAGCTGTAACTGATACACCATAGCCATAACCCACAGGATCTGTGAAGTCAGCAGACGGTGCAATAGTTACTTCTTGATAAAAATCTTGTGGAGCAATAACAAGATTTTGAATTTGAGTTGGAGTAGCTCCAAGAGAATATACGCTGACATGAGGAAGTACGTCATATCCCGTACCGCCACGCGTGAGTGTTAAGTCTAAAATTTGCCCCGCTGTCGTAGTCGTGACTGTACCTGTCGCGCCGTTACCCCTGAAACCCACTACTTTCAATTCATTATTGCTAGAGCTAGTAGTCAGTATTGTACCTATAGCCAATTTTTCCCATGAATCGACATCAAGATTACTACCTGATTGTTTTACAGGATTTGGTTTAATTCGCAATATCGAAGTATCGTTATCAGTATTTGAATAAAAATCTGAATCGCTAGTCAATAATACTTCTACAGATCCTGAAGAATTCGTGAGTGTTTCGCCTTGAACAAAAGGATTCGGCCAGTTGTTATCACTGTCAGTGACTGTCACAACTTCGATAGCTGGCAAAATAACAACAACGTCACTATTAGAGAAAGCTTGAATAGTGCCGCCGCTCGATACTGTCAAATCGAATAGGCGATTATCTTTTGAGAAAAGTCTAAGTATATTGCCCTGAGTAAATTCGTCGACGACCTGTGTAACATCAGCATCATCGTTGTATTCGAGATAAAGTGTCTTCAAATTGCCGGCCGCATCGTTCTCAAAACCATTTTCTACGTGTACAACCTTAGCAACTTTACCAGTAGAATTTTCTTTGGCGAAGAGTCCGTTGATATCTGCTAGATCGACTGCTGCCCCTGATTGAGTCGTATCTAGAATCTTGACATATGGAAATGCATTCTTGAATGTAAAATCACAACCAGCAAGTATTGTTCCAGCTTTGAGGATGTGA
>Ga0208917_1000257_pt1 | contig 28171 bp, 59 predicted proteins | sample DEB08_DNA_10_FD_185500 | JGI IMG/M metagenome (GOLD analysis project Ga0208917, IMG submission 185500) | Aqueous microbial communities from the Delaware River and Bay under freshwater to marine salinity gradient to study organic matter... | ecosystem: Environmental > Aquatic > Marine > Coastal ...
GCATCAAGTGCACGCTGATCAGTAAAGTAAAGGTTGGTGATGCCCTCTGCTACATCGTCAGTCTCTAGGGCATCTGCATGTGCTACAGCGGCAGCAGAGGCAGAAGCAATAACTCCTGCTGTAGCATTAAGTGCACGTTGATCAGTAAAGTAAAGGTTGGTGATGCCCTCTGCTAAATCATCTGTTTTCTTAGCTGAGAACGTGGTATCAAAATCTACTAAGTCGTAGTATGTAGATCCGTCATTGGTAAATTGCCATACATCAGATGTTTCATTCCACTTGATATATACATTTGATGCGCTACCTCTTTGTACCTCAATACCAGCATCTAGAAGTGGTGCAGAAGCACTAGAATTAAGGGTAACAATATTATCTTCAATCAAAAGTTCTGTAGTATTTACATAAGTAACAGAACCACTTACTGTTAGATTTCCTACTACAGTTAAATCATTTGAAATTGTTACGTCATCAGGGAGTCCAACGGTATAAATATTGCTAGCAGAAGTTACTTCTACTTCATTTGTTGTACCTTGAACATCTGCAACAGCACCGACAACGTTAAAGCTTAGAGAATTAGCATTGTCATCATAGTCAATAGTTAGATTGGTCTGTGTTCCATTAGAAATCATGGTAGCGATAGCGTCCTGTGCTCGCTCATCAAAACTTTCATTCATCCACAATGAGGATGCAGAATTGTAAATTGCTATGTCACCATCAGACAAACTTGTTAGCTTTACATCTGCTTCTTCACCAAATTTATGAGAGTTTATCATTCTGGCATAAATTCGACCACTATTTTGATGTTCTCTAAGAACAATGGCAACGGGTGTGCGAATATCTGGTGCTTCTCCTGCACTTGCAGACAATGTTCCTGCAGAAGCAGAGTTAGGATAAAGAGTTGTTCCAACAGGCCAGCCTTGGGTATTTACATTAGTAATTGTTCCATTAATAACAACAAGTCCTGTTTCTGAACCGTTTTCAATATTTTGTGCAGCAAAACCAATCATATATTCTGGATCTACAGATCCATCTGTTACTGCCTTAGCAATAGTAATTCTTTCCCCTTGAGCACCTGTTGCCATAACAAAAGAACCCTTGGGAATGTCTACACCACTATTATTTTTTGTTGGCGGCATAAATAATTTCATGCCTATAGAATGAAGAACGTCGTCACTCATTCCAAGATCTAGGGTGTTTTCCTCTGAATTCCAATATAATGTTCCAGGTGATACAGCAGAGGGGCTAGCAGATACATCAAAGTTAATACCACTAATATCAAAGGTGCTATCTGTATCTCTAGAAACTAGAGCAGAGGCGGTATTTAGTGGAGTAGCATTAGTAGAAATATCAATGGTATTAGATCCAGAACCAGATACTAATATACCGTTGCTTTCTGAAATAGTTAGAGTATCGTTATAAACGGTTGCTACTGGATCAGTCCCTGAAGGCAAATCAATAGTAACAAAAGCTTCTGTTACTGCTTCTACAGCAGTTTCAAAGTCTGTAATATTTGAGGCAACGTGATTATGTGAGTTATCTGCAATAGAAGTAGAAATATTTATACTTGCAAGATTTGTTACTGTGGCACTTCCTGAAACATCACCAGATAGTACAACATCAAAATTATTAATATCAAAGTCTAAAGTATTATCAACATCGTCATATGTAACAGAAATTCCATTTTCAATATTAGAAGTTACCATATTCCCAACAGTATCTGCTACTGCTTCAGCAAAATCTGTAATAGTAGACGACGTATGATTATGAGAGTCATCCTGAATAACTACTGTAACGCTAGCACTTGAAAGGTTTTGTATAGTTGTGCTACCAGAGGCATCACCAACAAGAGTTATGTTAAAATCTTGTACATCAAAGTTTAATATATTGCTAGTGTCATCATATGTTACTGATATGCCATTTTCTGTATTCTCATTGACCATATCACCGACAGTATCGGCAATAATTTCTCCCAAGTTATTGTCAATATCCTCTGCTAAAGACTGAATATCTCCAGCGAAGTCTACTGGATCTGTATCCTGTGGATAAGGGAATCCATAATTATTTGTGGTTAATGCCATTAATTTTCACCAGTTTTATTATATCATTATTAGACAGACTAATCCCCGCTCAATGGCGGGAATCAATCTATAAAACTACTCTGCGTTCTTTCCCCAACGATGATCGCTAGGGTCAAGGGCAGTAAGAACTAGTGGAATAACAGAGGCTAGGCCAGCTGCCAACCAGGATCTTATATCTGTCATATCAACAGCAAATACATCTGCTCCGTCAGCAAGAAACATGCCGAGAACTACAGAAATAAAAACCTTGACATAAGACTTTATTAAGTTTACATACTTAGTATCCAATTTGCACCTCCAAACTAGGTAATATTGTACACTACTTTCTACTATTTATGTGGTTCACTTCTAAATAATTTATGTTCACATGGCTTGGCAACTCAGATATCCAATATATTATTTCAGCCATATCTTTACCCGTTATTGCAGACTCCCTTTTTTCTCCTTCTACCGTGTCTATGGTTCCTGGACATAATTCAACTATCTTTATTCCATATTGTGGATATTCAAGCCTCATCGTATCTACTAGGCCACCTATACCTCTTTTTGCATTTGTATAATTGCCACCTCCTGGATAGGCAAATTTTCCACCGAGGGACGATACAAAAATTATTGTTGCATTATCAGACTTTTCCATATTGTTTGTAAATAGTTTAGAAAGATACATCGGTCCACTTACATTTAAACTATATGCATAATTAAAGTTTTCTGGCCTTTCATTTATTATTTGTGTTGGGCTTGCTCCCCCACCAGCATTATTAACAAGGAGGTCTAACTTTATATCTTTATATTTTTCAAAAAATTTTTCTATTTCTTGAAAATTGGTTATGTCCATTTTATATGTCTCTATATTTTCAGACTGTAGAGGAATCATTTTATCTATATTTCTAGAGACAGCTATTACCCTGTATCCATTTTCAGATAGAAATTTGCAGGTTTGATAGCCAACCCCTTTGCTTGCCCCTGTTACAATAGCAGTTTTCATTAGCTACGATATTCTTTAACATGATCGGGGTTATATGGATCATAACCCTCAACAAATATAAATGAGGTTGACATATATTTTTCACCAGAGATTATTGGGTGCGATTGATGAAAGTACGGATAGGTTGATGGAAATATTATTGCAGATCCAGGTTCTGGCTTTACCCAAAAATCTATAGCAGGGTCTTGTATATTTGTTGTGGGCCTTCTCTCATCTTCATTAATTGCGAAAGATATTTGACCACCCCTATAATTATCATTGAAGTACATTACGATAGAATACATCAGGCTTCTATCTCCATCTAAACCATCATAATGTGGTCCAAGATTTCCACCCCTTGTATATTTGCACATGTCAAGGAATGGAGATATGTTTGGCTCAATGTCTAGTTCCCTATCTTTTACAAAAGAGTAGCATATTCTTTCTACGCCTTGCCTCATTGTCTCTATTACCTCAGAAACTAGCCGATTGTCTACAGAGTCCTTATTACGATAGTAGAGATCTTTTTTTTCACCGAAGCAATCTTCATTATTATTGCTGGCAAGCCATGGGTACCACTTTGTTATCGCTGAGTATGTTTGCTCATCATCATCTAATGAGTTTAACGAATCTATTATCCATTGAGGGTTTTCAAATACATTTGTATAATAATAAACATTTTCATGAAGCCTTGTTAGTTCCATTACGATACTTCACCCATCTTATATTTTCTACCTTGCTGATCTATTTTATATCCTTTTTTCAAAAGACTCTGCCACTCTTCTTTTTCTACCCTTTGCTGCTCTCTGGTCTTTTCCATTTCCTCTTTCCAACTCTCTTTTAATTCTTCTGGATACGCTGATTCATCTCTATCATCCCAAAAAGATCCGATTGTATATCTTACGCCAGACTTTAGTAATGTTACTTCATGCATATTTTCAAAGCTTCCAGAAAATGAAGCAAGTAGTCCAGTTTTAGGGGGTATTTCTATATTTTGCTTTACAAATCTTAAAATGCCGCCATCAAAATCATCATTTAAATATAAAAAGGAGGCATATCTGCTTCTTTCGAATGCTCCAAAATTACCCATTTCGTCAGTATTATCTGAATGTGGCCTAGCATAAGCTCCTGGCTCCCATTTTTGAGTATGGAATCCTATTTTAAATATGGTTTCTACTTCTAGATCATGTACCTCTGCAACAGTTTTTTTCATTTTGTCTTCTAAAATTTCAAAATAATTAGAAGGCAAATCAAGTTTTTCTAGCTCCTTGTCTTCTTTTGGCAAAGAAGAAGAGTATGATTCATAAAAAGATATTGGCATCCACTCCATCTTTTCGGATTCCGCTTGATTGTCTAGAAACTTTATGACAGAATCACACTCTCTCTTGGAGATAAAATTATCATATGTGATAATGTCTTTTGTATATCTATGCATCTCCAAGCTCCTTTATTGTCCAAAAAAACGGACAGGTAAATCTAACTCCACTCTTTATTTCTGTAACTCCATGTATATAATTCATATCTCCAGGGAAGAAATAAGCAGCACCACGCTTCGGTTTAAACTGAATACCTTGTTTAGGAAAATAAAGCTCGCCGCCCTCATAGTCATCATTTAAATAAAATAGGCTGGCTAGATCATAATATGGAAAATCATTTGGCTTCCCCGCGTTTTCTCCTTCGTGCAACTCTTTATCTGCATGTGGGTGTTGATATTGACCTGGCAACCATTTAACTATGGTTGGTCCAGTTGCTTGTATTTTTACATTAAAATGTTCTTCAACTGGAACCTTTAATCTATCCATCATTTTTGTAATCATCAGAGGTATTTGTGGATTTACAGATCTTAAAGTTTCAAAAGTAGCAACCCTGTCTTTCCAATATTCTGACTCATATATCACAACGCCGTCCTCATCATAATGTGTTTCTGTTTGATCCCAGGTTGTGAGATTTTTAGCAAAGTTTGATAACGTGTCTAATTCTTTTTCTGTCATAAAGTTTTCTAGCTCAACAATATTGCTTGCGTCCATACCAAAATACCCAGAGGGTGTTATAGATACTGGTTTTTGTAAATTTTGAGGATTGGTAATCATGACAAAATTGTACCTTATTTGTAAGATCTTCTCTTCCAAATTTTATTCTTATACACCCCACCATTTTTTACTCTAAATCTAAGGGTGTTAATCATATTTTTTGTGTACATTCTTTCTGGGTTTTCTATTTTTATGTCTGATGACCAGTTTTCTCTTTTGAATGGAAAAAGCTGAGAATACGGTGTTCCAGCAGGCAAAACTCCAGTCCACCCTTTAAATAGAAAGAACGGAATGGTTCCAGCAATAAGCACCTTATCACTATCAACCACACCACTTGTAGTAATAAATGGAAGATCAAACCTGTTCATAGGGTGTGTGTACAAAACACTATACCCTTCTGGTACAGTCACGGCCCAATTCATCCACCAAGCAAAATGGTTGTCATCGTACCCCATGGGGGTTACAAACTGGGGCATTGGAGATCTTTCATCAATAAAGTCTTTGTTTTGTTTATCTAAAACTTTGGCTCTAATCCTATTATTGTCGTAATAAAATTCTATGTCACAAGGCGTTCTTAAAACGTAGCCTGAAGACATAACATCTAACAATGCAGGACACGACTTCCATGTAGGTATTTTCCCACCATCTTGTGGATCAATATATGGCTTATTTGTTTGTGGATCAATCGCATATATGTCTGCATCTTTATACCACTTAGGAATCGTTTTTACGGAAGAAACTGGACATGACGGATGATTTTCTGTTAGATGATGCCTATTAGATGTAAAGATTATGCTTTTATCATTCACTTTTTGTTGTAAGCTTGATTGTTCTTGATTCATGACTTCCCACAGACTCCCCTCTACTATTCTCTGCTTTTCTATAAAGGTTTGTAAATTTTCCTAGTTTGCTAACTTTTTTATAAAATTCAAAGTCTTCCTTAACTTGCTCTTTATTAATTGGATAAGGCTTATTTTGTATTTTTACCTCAAACTCTTGCAGAGCACCTAATGATATTGGAACAATGGTGGCAACAGGCGTACCTGCTGGTATTATTATTTCTACATTGGGCTTTGTTATCCTCCATGCGATAGGAATAGATGACTTAAAAAATGAGGTACTTATTAGGTTAGTAAAGCATTGAGCATTTTCATTAAATTCATTTGGAACGGGCATTACTAAAGTAGTAACACTTTCTTCTGTTACAACAGTAAGATATGTATTAAAGCTTATAGTAGCATTGCCTCTAGATGTAAAACAATACTTATTTCCGCTTATTACCTTAACGTGATCTGCGGTTGTATCACAAATTCCGTCCCAAATAAAGGATATGTCCTCTGGAAAAGATATTCCCCATCCCAATGAGTTTGCCAGGGATAGGGGCATACATTGATATGCATGTTTGTTTGGCGTTTCATCCATCCATAATCTTTTTACTTGTAGCTGTTCTATATTGGCAGATTTATCTATTTCTTTATGAACATGTATTGATCTCATGACCCTGTTTCCTGATAAAACTCTGGGCTATGGAACTTGTCTGAATAATCAAGCATTGTTACTAGTGAATATTTAGTTCCACTAATTACTGGCATAGCTCTATGAGGATACATAAAGTTTGATGGGAAAACAAATAGATCCCCCGCTTCTGGCTTTACCTGTAGGTTTTGTAGTCTAAAAGATATTTCTCCACCTTCATAATTATCATTTAAATAAAGAACAAGAGATACTGTGCAGTTATATGAATATCCATGGTCGTGATGATATTCAAAGTGCTCTCCAGGGCCGTACTTAACAAGATTCATTGCCTCCCAATATCTAAGCTCCCCGATGTTGTAATGTTTGGCATAGTCTTTTACAGGCTGCAACTGTCTATAGTGTAGTTCTGAATATATTTGGTTTATTGTCTGAACACCTGGAATATTTTCTGGTAATTGACCAGGCTTATATTTAAAGTCATGGCAATCTCTGTATTCAGGCATAAGCTCCTGATATCCCACATATGCTGGCATCCAACTTAGTGATGGGTTCCATGACCTATCTAAAATTTTTGAAATCTTTTCTACTATTTCATTTCCGTTACTTACAACGTTTTTATATACCCATATTCCATCTTTTAGTTCTTCAGAATCTGTCCAAGTTTGTTCTTCAATTTCGTACCATGGACCTTGTGTTATTTTTTCCATTAATGCTCCAATCAAAGGAAAATTATATCACAGCAGAATTGGCATCCATTTTTGAGGATATTGATCAGGTATTCTACTCAGGGTAGATAGATTAAAGGATATTGCTTTTTCTATATTCCTAAGTTGTATGTCTACTCCCGACTCAAACACTACTATAGTTCCAATAACTACCTCTGTTTCAGTTGAGTTTATTTTTATGCTAGCATCTTCATTTGCCTGTAGTATCCAGTATCCAGAAAATGAAGGGGCACCACCTCCACCTGTGTCATATAGTACATCATCTCTAAAAGATTCTTCATACTCAGATGTTAAATAGTACTTATTTTTTACTGTATTAATTTCTCTCTTACCACTAATTATTGATAACAGAGACACTACCTCTTTAAAACAAAGATACACAGATTCGTTATAAAGCTGAAAATAATTAAAAGATAGGTCGTTAACACATGATCTATCATAAACAAAGCTTGCTCTATCTCCACCATTAAAAAGATAAACTTCCTCTTTGCTATTTCTTATAAAATCAATATCTTCTATTACATTTTTTGGAATAATTTCAGAGGTTAAAACAAGATTGCTGCGCTTTATTTTTTCAAACAAAACACTCTCTTTATGAGCATTAGTTTTCATTTTTTATCCTTTTAGAAATTCTGTTATTTTGCCATGAATAAGGAAATGCTGGATCTCTAGGCATCTCCTCATCTGGATAATCCATCCTACCATTATTTTTTGTTTTTAATTCTTGACCAATACCCTTTGTAGCTTTTTGATAAAAAGATTCCATTTTAGTATTTCTGTCGGGGGTAACATCTACATGAATACCAAATGTTCCCCACATAATAACTCTTGTCATATATCCATACCATGTCCACCACTTTTTACCACGATGTATTGGATTGATACTAGCCCTCTCACCATAATATATTCCATCTTCATTAGGACGGGAATATACGGAGTATACGTCTGGATACTTATGATACATATACGGAGAAGAAATTACTGTCCCTGCAGGAAAATCTTGATTGTGATACATAGAAATAAAGAAAGAATGAAGGCCACCACTTTTAAATTTGTGAGTAAATATCCAACTGTCGCCTAACTCTATTGGAAAACATTCAAAGTCTGCAGTAGCGACACCATTATCATCCTTTGCTACAAAGCTTGTCATTCGTAACCGATGTTTTCTATCTCGCGCATGGAATGACTGTCATGTACCAGCATGTGTTCTGTAAAGAACACATCATATGGCTCTACGTTAATACAAACTACCTCATGTGGTGATTCTATAAACTCAAGAAGCGTTATCTCTTCAAATGAGGAAGTTTGATATGAATAGATAAGGTCTGTTTCTACAACATTAAGAACTTCAATAAATTTTGCCTCACCGTCTCTCATTACAAGGATAAAGTGGGTGTCAGAAAATATGTCATCGTTGATTACAATTGCCCACTCTGTAGTTCTGGTTACTATTCCAACAACTGTTGATTCCTTATAAGTTATTTGTGGATCTTCACTCGTCCAATCAAGTGCCTGTTGATTTGATTCTTCCGTCCACATATACGGGAATCCTTCAATTTCTGCAGAAATAAGGGTGTCTCCATACTCTAAATCGCCTGCAGCAACAAGACCGTCTGGTGTCCTAATTAGTGTGTCAACTCCAACGGATTTGTAGAGGTGATGGGGGGGAGGCTTGAAATATGGTGGGAAGAACGGTGGGAAGAACGGTGGGAAGAAAGGGAACGATGGTGGGAAAAACGGTGGGAAGAAGGGGCCAAAAGATGGTGGGAAGAAAGGGAACGATGGTGGGAAAAACGGTGGGAAGAAGGGTGGGAAGAAAGGAGCAACATATTGATAGTAATTATAGTCAACAGCACCGCCTGGGGTAGTTTGTTCATTTGCTAATGGGTTTTGACTAATAATTTGTTGATCCAAGCTAGTATTTGTTGTCGTTGTGGATGTTTCTGTGCCAACAACAAGACCAGCTTCATTTAATTTTGTTGCTGCATTTGTTCTAGTTTGTCCAATAATATTTGGAACAAATTTTCTAATTCCTCTACCGATGGGACCGAATATGTCAGAAAGAAATGCCATGTTATTCCCTAAAAATTAAGCGAGGCTTGGGCCAAGACTGTCCAAGAGCTTGACTGACGGATAAGAGTAAAGCTAAAAATATCAATTTTATTAGCTGTTGGTGTAGGGGTGATGCCTGCAACCCATCGTATAGTTTGTGCTGAACCATTTATATTAAAAGCAGATGGGATTCCTCCTGTACTCCCCTGAGTTACAATGATAGTTATATTAATGACTTTATCATTATCTAGTGGAACATTGATTGCATCAATGCTAAAGTTCGCACTTGGAGAAGAAAGAGATACATTAGCTCCTGTTGCGTAATCAATTGTTAAAGTTCCAGCAGATAATAGTTCTGAAGATAGTGATTCCCTGACTGATTGAACATCAAAGTCTCCTGTGACATTAATACTTTCTGTTACATTAAAAGTGCCCGTGACATTAAAATCCCCAGTAACTGTTGAAGTTCCAGTAATTGTTGGAGAAGAAAGTGTTGCAGAAGAAAGTGTTTTATTTGTCAATGTTTGAGTGGATGTTGTTCCTACAAGATTACCTGATTCTACTCCGTGCACTCCAGTTGTCGATGATGCGTGAGTAGAAAGGTCTTGTTCTATCCCAGCAAGGTGGCCTTCCATACCTCCTGGATCACCATTGCCATCATAGTCTGCACCATAATGATACTCTGTAAAGGCTTGAATAATGTTGGCAACATCTGTTTGCTCAGGAACACCTACGTCATAGTTTGTAGTAAAGTTATTGGTGTCTGATATATTTTGTGCCATTTTTTTCTCCACTTTTATTATATCATCAAGCGAGCAATGATATTGTTATGTGATGCTTTGCTGATGAATCTGTTAGGTCTAACCATTGTGCAGATGCTGAATTATAGTATAAAGAATAAAAATCAACATTTATAAAGTTTGTTATATTATTTACTGATTTTGTTTTAAGACTGGTAACTACAGGAGCGTCTTCAAATTCAGTAGAGATTTGAATGCTTAGATTATTTTCAGAAATAGAGGTTGCGCTATATTCAGAAAAAGCCTCCGCTATACTAACCCCATATGTATAAATACCCCCGCTTGCACTAATATTCCCTACACTAGCACTTAATGATGCAACGTCACTATAAATAGATGGCTTTAGTGAGCCAATTTTTTCCCATTGAAATCCACCAGCACCATCAGATAAGTATTGATATAGATATCCTTCTGTCTGTCCCTGGCTTTCTCTAATAAATAAGTCATTTAAAAGAATACTAGCGTCTGGTGGAGCTACGTTTGGATCATCAAATCCACTAAATATCTGACTACCCCTTTGCCCTGTAGCACCAACATCTAATTGTATATCTATAGTAGCAGGAGGGCCAATGACAGATATTTCTGGAGTATTTAGCAACACCTCTATGCTCATGTTATTCTACCGCTAATATCATTAGTCACTGTTATTGTTCCTGCAAGTAAGGTATAAACATTGTCATCATTCTTAATCTCTACGTCATAAACATACGATGTGCCCTGTGCTAAATTCTCACCGTCCTCTGGAGCAATGACACAACTGATATATGATTCTGCAGAGTTAATTGTTATATCTCCGTTAAAAACAAAAGTATCTGTTCCCCCAGATCGTGATGCTATGGTAAATGTTGCACTTGCAGACAAATAATCTGATAAATCAAATGCTGTTCCATCAGCATTTTTGGGCTGAACAACAAACTCAAAAGAGTCTCCACGATAATATGAGAAGTTATAAGTTGCAGGAAAAGCCATATCTAGATTATATCATGTAGGACTTTAGTTTCCTGTATAGTAATATGGTATTTTTATTTCGTTTCCACCAACATCGGCCAAAAGATAGCCATCGGGACCGTTTTGAAACTCTAAATATGTTGCACTAGCCGCAGATGCTGTATTTAAATTATTATAGTTCAAATATCCATCAACACTTAGGTCACCAGCAATTGTTACATCGTCAGGTAAGCCAAGGGTGACTGATCCAGCAGAAGCTGAAACATTTACCTCATTAGTTGTACCTGCAAGAGAAGTAACACCTGTATTTGTTACCTCAACAGATGCTCCCTCTCCTGTTCCTGTAACAGAAATGCCTGCTCCAGCAGTTACATTAGCAACGTAATCACCCGTTGTATCTGTGCCTAATGCAACAGAATCTGCTGCTACTGCATTTGCTGTTCCAGCAGTTACAGCATATGTTGCACTTGCTGCTGTTCCTGAAATATCTACTGCTACTGTACTAGGCAAGCCAATAGTTACTGCTCCAGCAGAAGCAGAAACGGTAACCTCATTGCTTGTTCCTGTTAGGCTTGTAACGCCTGTATTTGCAATAGTGAGTGAATTTCCATCATCATCATAATCAACAGAAATTCCTCCACCAGCGGTAATTAGACCATTGATGTAGTCTTCAATCTCTTCTTGTGTATTGCCTACGGTAGTCCAAGATGCTCCGTTGTAAACTTTCAACTTTGAATCATTTGTGTTGTAGTAAATCTGTCCTGATGCGGGGCTTTCTGGATCAGTAGCAAGATTCTGAATAGCTGCGTTTTGCAGTTCTAATTTGTTCAGATTGATAGGCGTAAGAAAATTTCTTGCCATTATTTATCTTTTCCTTTCATGATAAATACGCCTTTCCAGAGAGAGGTACTGAAAAGCTTGCAACCACAGTATTTGCATCTGGGTAGTTATATGACCCCTCAACGACTGTTCCTGCTGAATCTACTATAGTTATGCCTGGTATAAATTTAAGTCCGTGTGTTATTGTCCAAGTATTTGATGCAACAGATTGTGTATGAACATAAGAAAGATCAGCAAATAAAACTTCTCCATCTTCACCTTTTGGACCTTGTGGGCCAGATGTTCCAAGATCAACGGTAACCTTGTCATCTGTAGTTTCTATAGATGCAACACTTTCTATAATTTCTACAGTAACATCTGCCATTACCTAGTCACCTCTGGGGTTACAGTAAATTTACCTTCTACTAGTCTTGTTACCGTGCTGCCAACTACTAACTCTAAGTCATAAACATAACTTCCTGGAACTAGATCTTGGGTAGTAGTTGCATCAATAACAATGTCAATTGTTCCTGCGCTGCCACCAAGCGTAATGCCATCGTTATCTGTAAGATTAACTACAAAATCATCTGAATAATGATATTCACGAACCTGGAGCCTTGCTTCATACCCTGTCAAATCCACAGGGGAGTCATCAATTTTATAAGTAAGAGTACGAGTAAACGTGCTTCCCTGGGGACATAAAAAATTAGCTTTGCCTGGGGTCATTTAGCGGCACTCCTATTTATATTTCTAATTAGATTATAACATTAGTTATCAAGGTGCCATTGAATATGGTCGTCTACTTTTTCCCTGATGTTCTTAGCATCATCTTTAATTTCTTCTTGAGCTTTCTCAATTCTATTGATAGCATCTCTCATAGAAGACCCACCATTAGGATGAAGTTCTTGATTTATTTTTTCTAACTTATCTGCCATTTTTTTAAAGAATAATTTATATGCAATGGCCCCAACGCCTGAGATTGCAATGATTGCGGCAGATATTTGGCCTAACATTATTACCAGATCGTCTATTTGCGGCGTATCCATATTCAGTTGTAAATTCTCCCCAAAAGATTTATAACTATTTTATCACATTGTTAAATGTATTGACTATGTTATGCAACGATGGTAAAATATATTTATTGCAGGCCGCTGTTAAATATGGATGGGAGTAAAAATGAAAACTATGGAAAAACAAAAAACTCGGACACTCAGTATACAAGATAGGTGTGATCGTTGCAATGCCCAGGCTTGGGTGGAAGCAAAGGGTATAGAAGGAAGTCTATTATTTTGTGGCCATGACTTTACAAAGCATGAGGAAGCCCTGTATAATTGGGCATACGAAATTGTAGATGAAAGAGAATTTATAAACGAAAAGTCCCAGTCAAGTGCATAGGTCGTAAGACCTTGGCGTGTGGCGCAATGGCAGCGCAATCGGCTGTTAACCGATGGGTTGTAGGTTCGAATCCTACCACGCCAGCTAGGGGAGGCAGCGACTCCACCCACCACCCATCCCCGCTGTCTCCCCGTTCGCCTCAATAGCTCAGGGGTAGAGCACTCGCCTTGTAAGCGAGCGGTCAACAGTTCAAATCTGTTTTGAGGCTCAGGAGGAGATATGCCAACATATACATATTCCTGCAATAAATGCGGGGTACAAGAAATATATCAATCTATAACTGAAAATAACTTGACAAAGTGCCCCATATGCGATAGCATACATTTCAATAAAATATATAATGCTGTTGGAGTACAATTCAAGGGTAAAGGATTTTACTCCACCGACACAAGAAAGAAGTAGGGGATGGATAAAGAAATATATTACGAAGTAATTACCGCCTTAGAAAAACTCAATGAGGTATATGACCACATTGATAATGCTATGAATATGGCAAAAGCAGGATCTTTTCTTCAAGACACCCTTCATGTTGCACAACGCAATATTGCAACAACACATATTAAATTAGAAGTTGCTAGAGATCTAACAGAAACTATATAATGACACTTGCCCTTGTAGCTCAGAGGATAGAGCGTCGGACTTCTAATCCGTTGGTCGCAGGTTCGACTCCTGCCAAGGGCGCGTAATGCCTAAAAAGAAAAGGAAGATAGAAGATGATTGGCCGATTCCAACGCCTGAAAGACAACTTACTACCCCCTCAGGATGGTGTTCTACTGGGCATCATAGTGATTGTAGGTACAGTTTCTCTTTTGGAAAATGTGGTTGCACCTGCCATAAGAAGAATGTATAATGGTAAATGACGGGGCCGAATTAGATTCGATTTCGTTGGAAGACTATCTTGGCAACTAACTAAATATAAACGGCAAGACACAAAACGCCTACGCACTAGCTGTATAAACAAGTCGCAGAAGTGCCGCCTTCTAGACAGGTGGGAACAGAAGTCTAGGTTGGATAATCCAGCAATTGCAGGTCGGAAACCAAAATTGCTACAAACAAATTAATATGGTTGTATATCTAAGATAGAGGGAAAACGAAAGACCAGGGTGCAACTCCCTGCGGCTCCACAACAGAAAGGTAGTAATGAAAAAAGTATTAGATCATGGATATGTTCGCACAGTAAACACCATGGGTAGTGATTTAGATGTTGTTAATGCTGCCCGTGCCTCTTTTGATAAAGAAATTCAAGAGTTAGATAGTAGAGATCAAAAGCTTATTGGTTTTCTTGTCAAGCACAAGCATGATTCAGTATTACGACATTGTGCCATGACATTTGAAGTCTATGCACCGTTGATGATTGCTAGACAATGGTACAAGCACGCTGTTGCCTCTACTCACCTTGACGATCAAATGGGGTGGAATGAGTCCTCTCGTAGGTATGTCACAGAAAATGAAGAGTTTTACATCCCTGGCGTTAATCAATGGAGAAGTTCGCCTGAAAATCGCAAGCAGGGCAGCGGAGAACCCGTAGAAGACTTTCTTGGTGCAAAATATACCAGAAGAATGCAAAAGCTTGTCCAGGAGGCTCACGACCTTTATAGAGAGGCAATGATGGATGGTGTTGCTCCAGAGCAGGCACGGCTTCTTCTTCCTGCCTACGCCATGTACGTTAGGTGGCGGTGGACAGCAAGCCTTAACTCACTTCTTCACTTTATATCATTACGAATGCACTCAGAAGCACAGTCTGAGATTCAGGCTTATGCAGATGCAGTATTTATAGAGGTGCAACAGGCATTTCCTATTACAACACAAGAATGGTTGGCACACAGAGTTTAGGCAACTCTAAACGTACCTGATTTTTCTGCAAGCATTCTTAGTTCGGCATCAGTAAGCCTACCCGTAATCGGGGTATCAATATCTTGCTGAAACTTCTTAACAGCCTTTTCCATAAATACATCGTAGCTATAATCATCCTTATCATTAGGATGGGGGTACATGGAATGCAACACATCTTTCACAATCTTGACATGATAATTCTCTTTGCCAGGTTTAATATTAATAAGCTTAACCTGATCTAATTGTTGCCTTTGATAATTTTTAAACTCTAATGGCTCAAATGTACTCATTTAGTTAATCATCCTTTACGCAGCTCTTTCGCGGCGGGTGAAATAGTACCCTTATCCATCTCCATCTTTCTTTCCTCTTCACACTTTGCACATCCATACGACTTATTAAAGTCCATATGTGCACATGTGTAGTTTATTTCCTTCATGATTTCACTCCATTCAATTCCTTCATAAAATCTCTCCAAACTCATTTTGATAGGGGGTATCTTTGACAAGGCTTTGTATGGGGTCTGGCATGGGATCTGGCACGGGATCTGGTACAACTTCTGGTACAAGATCTGGTACAACATCTTTAATGGTTATATCGTCTAGACTCATTTGACCTTCTAGTTGTTCCTCGGACAAAGCTTCAATTTGTTCTTCTATAAAGTCATTGATATCTTCTGCAGGTTCGGGGGTAGAAATGGGGGTATTGTTAGATTCTTCAATATGTCTTGGTGCATCCTGTGAATTTTTCATTGTTCGTGAAATAGATTCACATAATAAAAAGATATTAAGACGAGTGTGTTCTTCAGGGGACATTCCACCTGTATTCATACCCTTTTTTTGGTAATATTTCTTTACCTTGTCGTGTTCGGCTTTAATTTCATCAGCGATGAGATTACGCCAATAGCGTTCTTGGTTCATTTTTTACCCCTCGTTTCTATAGTACCATTGTACTATGGATGATTACACCGATATTGAAAAGTCTATGGAGAACTACTATCGCCAGCTAATAGCTGACGATATTGATAATTCTTTATACCGTCGCAATAGCCCTGAATCTATATCAGATGAACAGATCTATTGGTTTAATAATGGAATGCGTATGGCTGCAATGATTGCTAGATATGGCGATTTTGAATAAATTTTAATAATTTTTTGTGGAGCCTATTTTTTGTATACCCCGCATTTCCAATTTTGAGAAAATTTTAATATTTTGGAGATGTGTATGGTGCGGCATACAGTAAGAGCGCACTTTTTTATTAGTGCGCCCATACCATAGTTTTACTGCAAAGGTTGCCAAGTGTAAAGATAGTCACCATTCTTATCAATAAATGGGCAATCATTTCGTAATGCCAATTCCCAATCTTGTGATGCTTGATAGTCTGCACAAGTTGGATTGGGTTGTGTTTCTATTGCACCCGCGATGCCAATCAGTGCAAGCAAGCAAAGCACAAAGAAAGTGCCGACAACAAATTCACCACGCTTGGTTAGTTTCATTAGACTAGACCCTTCTGCATGAGATCGAATTCGATATCTACCGCTGCATTCTCCCAAGTGTCAGGGACTAGAACGGTAACCATTTCATCAACGGGAATGTTGATAACTTGATTGTCTTTGATTGACTTTGCATACACATAGTCAAGATCCCAATCAACAATCTCGAAAGGGTATTCAGTAGTACCCACGCGAACATCGAAAGTATCGGGAAGGTCGATAGCCTTCATGGTCTTGATTTGCTTTACTGATTCGATCATCTTTCTATCTTTCTACTAGGTTAGTTGGACAATACCATGGGGGTCTGACACTACCCCCGATGGGGGCAGTATTGAGGATCATGCCTATTCAGACACCCTGAGCAGTAGGTGGTGTCGAAAGCCTCTTCGACAACCTTTGCGTAGTTGGCAACCGCTAGGGCGATTGCGTTTGCTTTGCGTGTAGCCATTGTGACCACCTAACCTTTCTTTCTATGTCTCCGACTCTACCATAGGGGTCTGACATTGGGCCTCGCTAGAATACCTACAAATACTACCAATTCGGACATTTGCGAATGTCACAGTATTGTCGCAAAGATATCCACAAAGTTATCAACAGTTGTGGACAAGGTTGTGGATAACGCCGCGCCCCATCGTTACCCTATTGTTACGAAGGTTACGAAATATCCTGGGTTTTTTTGGAAAGCTGAAAAACCCTTTATTATCAACGGATTTTCGATACCGCGTGGTGCGTTAGAAAGTTTGCTAACACTTCCTTGGGAATGTAGCGATAGACTCTTGTCTCCCCTGCCTCTGGCTCTGCGTAAGGCTCAAACTCTCCCATGAGATCCGTTACCCACTCACCCTCAAAAAAGAATGCAGCCTCATAGTGATTGGTGTCTAATGGTTCGATGAAGAAACTAATCTCGTCTGCTTGCACATGATCCAAGCGGGTACGGCGTGGGTTACCAATGTATCCTAACTTGCCAAAGTTCTCAGACATTTGCGCTCTCTCTCTTTGCTTTTGCCTTTGCACGACGAACCTCGTTTCGTGCTGATGGTGGGCGGTATCCGTTGCGACTACGTTCTAACCTTGCTGCATATGATGGAAGGCTCTTGTAGCAATTTTTGCACCAAATATCTAGGCCAAATGGCTTTGACTTATTCTTCCAGAATTCGCTAACAGGAAGATCCTCGCCGCAATGCTGGCAATTATGCGTCAGCATATTCCTTCTCCTCAAAGTAGTAGTCAATGAAGTTTACAGCAGCATCTAGAAAGTCTGCCATGTTGGGATTGTTCTTCTCCCATGCGAAGGAGAACTCATCTACAATACGTCCCCCGCCGTTGTAGCAGTAGGCATAGTGGGTCTTCTTGAGCCATTCGATATGCTCACCAAAGGGCAACCCGTGAATGGTAACGGTGTCGCGGTCTGTGGTCATTGTCAGCATGTGCTTTCCTTTCGTTTGATCTGATCCTAGCATGGGGGTCTGACACTCGCCTAGTGGCGGGTGCAGAATGAATGCCCACGGCGGCACTCAAAGTATTCATCGCACATTTCGCAAATGTTGCGGTAGCCATACTGAGGAACGAACTCCTTCTTGCAATGAACGCAGAAGCCCTTGTTATCGTTGGTCATCGTCGCCAACTCCTTTCGATTTCGATACCCCGACCTTATCATATGGGTCTGATATTTGTCAAGACTATTTGACATATTTATTGTAACAATTTGATAACGGGGCGCGGCCCTTTCAGCTCTTGTTACGAATGGTTACGAATTTCCCTGAGTTTCCAAATACAATCTGCAAGGTCTGACATGATTGCAAGTGTTTCGTTGTCATGTATTTCGAACAATGCTCTGATTGCTTCATCAATGTTGTTGATTGCAATTCTAAGATTTGCGTCCCTGTTTATTTCTTTCATATTTGTCTCACCGCCTCCACAAAAAACAAAATAAAAATAATAATAGAGGGTACAAGAACAAGCATGTAGATAAAAAAGTTTGGATCGTCGTTCACTTGTTCACCTTATACATACACTCCAACACTTCACCTACACATGCCTCAACATGATTGTAATCACCATCAGACAATGCAAGTGCAGCACGCTTGAGATTATTCATTGCAATAAATTCATAGTCATTTAGTTCTAGATTAGATCTCATCTGGTAATTCCTCCTGACATTTAGAACAATACACTTGATACCCTTCCCAATAGGCAGGGCGACCGCAATGTTGCCATGAAACATCGCCGTCAATCATTTCCCATTTAGACATTGGTAACTCTTTCAGTAAATTCATATTGATCTTCATTTACATCTGCCCCGCATTCTACACACACTTGCAGTTCGCAGGTATCGCATTCATCGCAATCAAGCCAACGAACAAATGCGTTGCAACATTCTGAGATTAGACCGTCAATGATCATTAGAAAGGAACCTCCGCATAGGTGACCATCTTGGAACCGTTCCACAGTTGGATAGTTCCATCATTGTCGTTGTAGAAAGGCTTTCCAACATAGTCGAAAGCGTTATCGGGGAAGGCTGCGTACACGCTCGCCCATGCATCATTCAGCATTAGTCCATCATCTCCATCATGCGTTCGTAGTTGCAATCTGCACATAGCGGTTGTCCAGAGGTGGACACGCTCCAAGCCTTGCGGCCTTCCACAAGCATACGCTCACGGGTATCACATACAATGCAATCATTTACCATGGTGCTAACACTAGCATAGGGGTCTGACACTCCCCCGAAACAATCATTGACTACACGGGTGTAGTTGGCGATGGCTTGAGCCATTGGATTAGACCGCATGGAGATCAGCCTCCCCAAGGGTTTCCACGTTAGCAACGCGGCCCCAGAAAGTGGGGTGATCAGTAGGGTCACCAGCGGTGGTGACACGGGTCACGAACCCGTCATTCGTGGTAACGAGATAAACAAACATCGTTACTCCTTTCTAACTTGCCCCAAGGCTATCATGGGGGTCTGACATTCAGGCTCTGGAAATGCATACAAATCGGACAGGTTTTATAACGAATATGTCACGAAGATATTCACAAGTTATCCACAGGCGGGGCGCGGCCTGAAGCTCTTGCGTTACGAAGGTTACGAAACCACCCTGGAATTTGCGATTGTCAGACCCATCTGATATGGTTTCACCACCTACTAGTTGAGGAGATCACATGGCTAAGATCAAGGACACCATCTGCGTCGATACCCCTGAGTTTGAGGATTTCATTGACTTTGAGGTGGGCTTTGAGGATGCTGATCCTGGAATGCTCGCATGGACTGAGGCCCAACTGTCCCGCTGGGACTAGGGGGCCGCGCCCCCAAGCTGACCTTGTTACGAACCTTACGAAGAAACCCTGGAATGTCAGAGGGGTGTGGTATGGTTTGGCTACCAACAACGAGAGGACACCTCATGGCCCGATGCGAAGACTACCCCTGCTGCGGTCACACCGATGGCCTTGGCTGCAACTACGTCCCTGACATGGACTACTACTATGCCCGTGCTGCTCGCATGGACTATGACGACTACTATGACGAGCCGTGAGGGGCCGCGCCCCCGTTACCACATTGTTACGAACCTTTAAGAATTACCCTGGAATATTCCCAAAAAAATGTGAGCAGTTTTTTGTCATGCTCAGGACTTATGCTATTTAGATAGCGCACCCCATCTAGGAATCGAACCTAGCGAGACAAGTTTTGGAGGCTCGTCTGTGCCCAGCACCTGAGGCATATTTTTTATTTTATCATGAGAAGTTGAGCAGTTTTATATCATGCTCAGGATATTAGACATATGGTTACCCTGCTATGTACGTCAAGGTTTACAGTCACGCTGTCTATGACTTAGACTGTCCCTATGTCTATTTGGGAAAGCAAGTCGATGTAGTTTCATGAACCAGAAAGGAAATAAAGAAATCATGAACCTACGGTTGCATATTCCCAAGATTAGTTAGACGGTTGTAAATCTTTCTACCCCGTCCACATCAAGACGCAGGACATAGCCAAACGGCTTTTCGATAATCTCCTGCACAACTCCCGTCACGCCTGACTTGCGAGTGGTGTATTCGGAACCAACGGTGATCGTCATAGTGTTACCTTTCGTTTGTTGTTGTACCTTGTTTATCTTAGCCTATTGCTGAGAGAAAGTCAATAACCACGGGCAACTTTTCTGTGTCCTCTACTGTGAGATACTTCACATCGCCTTCCTCGTCAATCAAGCGGAAGCGGTATCCCTCATCTGTTGGATCAATGCCAACCACGCGGTAGACAGAACCATTGACAAAGATCTGATCTTGTTCCTCTAGGGCATATGCCTCAATGCGTTCGATTGTCATTGCACATTCACCCACGCCATGCAAGTACGCAGCAAATGATTGTAGTCGCCACTCATGGCCTCATCTTGGAAGGCAACAACATCTGTCTTACTGCCACCAGCATCAAGGATACCCTTTGACACCTTGCCCATGAGGGCAAAAGCATTTCCATCTGTGCCTGTCAATTGCACATCAATATCAAACTTAGTTGACATTTTTGCTCTCCTTTTTCTATTTCCGTGGCTTGACCTTACCATACCCATCTGACATTGTATAGGGTTATTTAATAACAAAATGGTAACAGGTATGTAACAGAATGGTTGCTGCCGCGCCCCGCCGTTATCATATCGTTACGAAGACCCCTTGATTTCCCTGGAAATATCTGCTAAGTTTATCTCATGAAAACATCACGCCGTAGCAACGGTCATCAGCGTAGGGTCATGGACATTCGTCGTTCTAATGCTGCCCAGCCTCACAAGAATAAGAAAAAGTATTCTAGAAAAAATAAGCATAAGTCCTTGACATTCTCCGACTAGTTTGATAGGTTTCTCTCATGAACACAATTATTCATCCCATGGAAATAACTACCGCCGAGTACCTGTATAACAACTGCATTCTACAGGCTACCCTCGCACAAGTTGAGCAGGCATCTGTGTGGTACTTTGAGGCACAAGAGGTTGCCGAGGACGTTGCTGAGATTCTTGGAACCTCACTTGAGGTTGGTGCATCTATTGTTAGTGCATTCTCTCCCCGTGAGCGTTGGGCATCTAACGTTGCTAAAGCATATGCGTTTGCTAATGGCAAGCCTGTCGCGGGTCTATCAAATAATCTGAAAATGGCTAATGCTGCATTGGAACAAGGTTTCGATGCTCTGAAAGGACAAAAGACTAATGCATTCGCTAGGGCTATCGCTGGCGACACTAACGCTGTCGTTATTGACGTTTGGATGTGCAGGGCTGCTAATGCTCCGACCGACTCACCCTCCAAGGGTCTATATAATACTTTGTCTGACGCTGTTACCTCTGTGGCTAATGAACACGGTCTTAGTCCTCGTACTGCTCAGGCTTTGATCTGGATTGTGAAGCGAGGGAGTGCAGAGTGATAACACTTACCATATCTAAATCAGACTACAATTACATTTTGACTACCATGCAAATCGAACATGGATCAGAGGTAGTAGAAAGAATAAAGGCGGGTGTAGTAAAGTGAAACACATTGATCAAGCCCCTATCAAACCTCTAGTGCAATATAAATACCTTTGCCAAGAGTGTGGAGATATTGTAACTCTGACAGAAACTAAATACCTTTTTGATGTGCGATGTAGGTGGTGTGGGTGAGCTAGGGGCCGCGCCCCGCCACGCCCTATTTACGAAGCATGTTCTAATTTCCCGAAAAGTCTAATAAAAAATTATCTGGAAACTCTTGACAACTGTCAGACCCGTGGTGTATTGTTATCTTATCAACAACAACGATAGGAGATAGATATGGGTCACATGTTGGAGCAGTACGGCGACATGGCTTCCTTTGCTTCCCTGCGGGAACCCGCTTGGCATGGCTTGGGAACTGTCATTGACGAGGCTGTCAGCACTCAGGAAATGCTGGAACTCGCACACTTGGCAGGCTGGAATGTACGCCTAGAGGCTGTAGACCTTCCTGGCCGTTCGCATCGTGATTACTTTGCGACTGTTCGTACCAACCCGTTTGACGGCGAGGACGATGTGCTTGGTCTGGTCGGTGAGCGTTACAACGTTCTCCAGAACGAGGAACTGTTCACCTTTGGTGACAACCTTCTTGACGGTGGTCGCTGGGAAACCGCTGGCAGTATCAAGAACGGAACCGTTGTGTTCGGTTCACTCGCCCTTGAGCGTCAGACTGACCTTGACCCCAAGGGTCGTGGTGACAAGGTGAACAACTACCTGTTGGTTCACACCTCGCATGATGGTTCGCTTGCTATTCAGGCTAGTGTTACCCCTGTGCGTGTTGTCTGCCAGAACACTCTCAACGCTGCCGTTGGTCGCAAGGGTAATCGTGCAAAGCAGTCCTTCCGTATCCGTCACACTCAGACTGTGCAGGGTAAGGTTGCCGCTGCACGCGAGGCTCTTGGTCTGACTCACAAGTACCTTGATGAGTTTGACAAGATGGCTAGTGAAATGATTTCCAAGGAGATCAACGACAAGCAATTCTTTGAGATCATCACGGCTGTTTACCCCAAGCCTGAGAAGGACGCAAAGGGTAGCATGACCAAGTGGGAGAACAAGATTGACACTCTCAATGATATCTACAATGGTCCTACCTGCGTGAATATCAAAGGTACTGCGTGGGGTGCATACAACGCACTCACGGAGCGTCTGGATTGGTATCGCAATCCTCGCGGTGGTAATGCAGAGGGTGTCCTTGCTGCTGCGTCTGGCTTTGATGCCACGACCACTAGTGCAAAGAACAACATTTTGCGTACTGTGAAAGAAGTTGCATTCGCATAATTGCTAGTCCTGGGCATGACAATAAACTGCCCCCTGGCCCTGTAGAGCAGCGGAGTGCTCGCCACCCTGTCACGGTGGAGGTCGTGGGTTCAAATCCCATCAGGGTCGCCAAAACGGGGCGCGTCACAAAGAGCTTAGTTACGATGGAACATAAAAATTCCTGGAACGCGCCCCCACAACCCCTCTTTTACGATGAACCAAAAATATTCCTGGAAACTCTTGACACCTTCTATATTCTGTTATAGGATCATGTCTATTAACTAGTGAAAGGTATGTCATGGAAACTACAACTATCAATCCTTATACCCCCCAATATATGCAAAACAAGATTGAGGAACTGCAAAACGAACTTGATAAGGTCTGCAAGAGCCTTTCTAGCATCGTTGATACCAAGATCTACTTGGAGCGTCAGATCGAATCCTTCATGGAAGGTTTGATGCAATTCGTTGTTGATGATGAGATTGAGGAAGCGGTTGGTGAAGAACTGGCTGGTTACTTTAATCGTGAACTGAATCGCAGGGTTAGTATTCATGTCCGTGCCGAGGGTGATGTGGAAGTGAAGGTTCCCCTGGGATACAACATTGATGAACTTGAGAGTGATCTGAGTGTTGTCATTGACAACATAAATTACAGCGACATTAATATTGAGTATGCAGATATCCAACTTGTAGAGGTGGAGGTTCAGTAAATGGGTACCTATTCATTTGAGGGTGTCATGACTGTATGTGACACTATTGACATTGAGGCTGAATCATATCAGGAAGCATTGGAAATGGCACAGTTGGAGTTTGATGGTGACTATTATGCTGTCATGCCTGCTGGCTTTTCTATTCCCTGGGATAATGTTGATGTATCTTGTGTCTCTGAGCCTGAGGAGGACTAATGCAATATCACTATATGCTGATGTTTGATGATGCAACTAAGATGTGGTCTATTGACAACGATACCCTGCGTGCTGTCATGACTGATGGAACTATCTATGATAAGAATGTGTTCCCAGGTTGGCATTGGCCTGAGGAGGGTAGTGATGAGGAGGCACTTGACTTTAGCCTCCATTTCGTGCTAACATCTGTCCTTGATACCCTGCCCGTACCCCAGGAGGCATAATGCATAACGGTAGAGTTCTAGACCATGATGGTGAGATGTATGTGTCCATGGAGGATTATCTCAATATGATGATTGACAAGGTTACTGCTCTTGGCATGGAACTAGATGTTTACATGGATGACTTTACACCCGCTGAATATCAAACTAATGTAGACTTCATCAAGGGGTTTACTGCTGCCACAAGAATGCTGGCGGTTGATCTTGCGTCCTTGACAGATGACCCTAATCGTAGTAGATTCTTCCAAGCACTTGCAAACAAGATGGTAGATATCCAGGAGGCAAAGTGAACACCTTACCCGAACGCATCAACGTTATCAAGACCGTTACTTATCATGTACCGTCCATTATCCAGGACCTGAATCAGGATAATGCAGAATGGATTCCACAAGATGTGGACGATGTTCTAGAATTCATTCTGGAATGGGTGGCAGAGGACTTTGGTGGTCTGTCTAACCTTATCTTCCAAGATGAGAATGGAAATGAACTGTGATCAAACTATATGAAATAGATTGGGGAGCAGAGCCTTTCTATTGGGACGTATATGACTCTCAAGATAATTTCTTGAGGGTAGTTGAGGCAGATGAATTAGACGACTACCTTGACACCCTGCGGTCTGATGATGTAGACTTTGTGCTCTACACACAAGATTGGTATCAGTATAACCTAGCCATGGGAGGCGCAGTAGCATGAACACAGACTATTGGACATACCGCCCTAGCAAGCGTCCTAGTGTCAAGCAAGTTTCGGAATGGAAAACTATCTTTACAGACGAGATTGAGGAGGATTGGCGAGGTATGTATGGTGGATCAGTCATCGTACAATTTGGCTACCCCTTCCCTGACTTCTACAAGGTGAGATACAAGATGGGTAAAGATTCCAAGTGGCAGCAAAAGTTATTCTATGGCGAGACAGCATGGAATGACTCAGAGCGTTTTGTCTATGACCTTGGTTTTCGTGATGTATTGGGGAGAATCTAATGGCTCAGTACCTATTGACCTGGCAAGAGGTTGACACTATCAATCTAGTTATTGAGGCAGACAACAAACGGGATGCTCTGAATAAATGGATATCTCATGACTTTGATAGTGAAGATGCACAGACTATAGGTGTAGAACTAGATGAAGAGTCTCTAGAGATAGAGATAATCTAGTTCCCCTGGGCGGTAGCTCAGCAGGTTAGAGCATCAGTCTTATATACTGACGGTCGTGGGTTCAAGTCCCACCCGCCCAACTTCTAGCCCCTATAGCTCAGTTGGTAGAGCTACGGACTTTTAATCCGCAGGTCGCAGGTTCAAGTCCTGCTGGGGGCACTTGACAACTCAATAGTGGAATGGTAGAGTACCCCTATCAACTAATGGATGGAGTGGTTATGCCTAACTGGGTCTACAATTCATTGCATTGTCACGGTAGCAAGGAAGACCTTGACAAGTTGCAAGAGTTCCTGCGTATGGAAATCAGGATCAACAAGTGGGATAAAGAAACAAGGACTGATTACTATGATATTGAGCCTGTGGAATTTACATACATGTCCCTTCGTAATCCCTTTCTTCCCCCCTACAATGTGAGTGAAGAGGAATACTATGGCACTAATGGAACTATCAAAGGTGAGCGTGTTGGTAATACTGCTGGCAACTGGTACAACTGGAACAATACTCATTGGGGCGTGAAGTGGGACGCTTCTAGGGTAGACATGGAGAGGTGTCCAGACGGAGAGGGCAGAGGGCAACTCACTTATCATTTTGAGTCCCCGTGGGGGCCACCGTGGGATGAAATGATGCTGGAACTGTCTGAGCAATTCCCCACCGTTTCATTCACTCATCGCTACGATGAAGAGCAGGGCTGGGGTGGTGAGTATGAATTCCAGAATGGTGAAATAACTAGTTGGGAAGAGTGGGATATTCCAGAAAGCCACGCAGATCATGAAGCATTGGATACCACCTGTGTTTGCAAATTCTTCCCTGATGATGTAGAATACATGTTTGATGATTGTCCAGCCAAGATGGAGGCTCTAGCCAATGCGCAAGTATCTAGTTAGTTATCAAATGCTGAATGACTTTCAGGTTGTAGTCTTAGCAGAGGACGAGGATCAGGCAAAGGATCTAGTTGCTTCCTCTGCCACGCCAACCTCCTACATAGAGGATGCCGAGGGTTTTGAGTGTGAGCCTGATTGGATACAATCAGATATCTACTATGACAGCATGGATGTAATGGAGGTAGAGGCATGAGCACTCGTTCATGTGTAGCAAGGCGAACTGCTGACAATGGTTGGGAGGGTCGCTATGTTCACTTTGACGGATACCCCGAGGCTAGAGTGCCAGTCTTGTTAGACTTGATCTATCGCAAGGGTGTTGATCGTGTTCGCAATGTCGTCATAGACTGGAACCCTCAGGGCTGGTCTGTGTTGTCAGGTGAGCGTGAAACTCTCAATGAATGGCAGCAAGATGGTAGGTTCGCTGTTGTATCTGACTATGGCATTGCCTACCGTGATAGTGATCCACTAACTATCTCATCTAATGATATTCCAGATTGTTTTATCGAATATGTTTACATTCTGGATGATGAGTCAATGACAGTATTGGAATACAAAGATGGTCAGCATGTATTCCATTCACAAATTTCCTACCCGCAGGTATTGACAGCGGTCTAGGGATACAGTAGAATATCACCTGTAAGTAATTACTACAAAAGGAGAAACACATGTCAAAGCGCAACAACCGTCGTACCTACGCCTACCTTGAGAAGTGGGACACCCGTTTCGGTTCGTCTGACCGCGTGGTGATCCGTGACCAGGGTCGGTTCGTGGACAACGTTTCGCTTACCGCTCTGCGGAAGGCTCCCAAGATCACTTCCAAGTAGATCACCTTTCTAGTGGGGGCTGGCACTTGATTGTGTCAGCCCCTTGGTGTATCATCTACTCAGGAGGTGGGTCTATGGCAACATGGATAAATGCCAAGTCTATTGCATACAAGTTGATAGACATATTCGCAGATAACAGGGTAATGCCAAGTGAATGGAAGTATCAGATACCACTATTCATAGTGCAGCAACCCAAGCAGTTAGTTTGGAACGCAAGAAACCTAGCAGACGGGATAGATCATAATATGGAACTCTACGGAGTAGATATGCCCGATGACAAGGCAGCGTTCGACCCATACAGCAAAGACTATCTGCTAGACTAACAACAGAGTGTCCCCCACGGAGTATGGGCCGTGGGGGGCATTCGCCAAGGGAGTAATAATGGTGATGGTAACAGCAAGAGGAACAGCGGGGGCATCAGTAGAAGTTGGCCCTATTGATCCTAAACTTCTCAAAGATCAACTACAAGAACTAATAGAACTTATCTGGGATGACGGGGATAATATCTTGTGGGGTATTGTCAACATGCTAGAAGATATTGCAGATGAAATAGAAATGGATAGGATCAACAATGATCTTCACACAACATGAGATTGATACATATTGCCTAGATGAATTTGTGGCAGCAGAATATTGTGCAAGGGAAAAATATCATGATGGGGAATGTGGGTGAGGAGCGGGGCGCGGCACCCCAAATAGAACTATTACGAAGAATGTCCAAAATTCCTGGAAAGTTCTACGCGCCCCAATATACAAAAGGGGATTACGAAGGACTTGTAAAATTCCTGGAAAGCTGGTAGAATTTGCTAGGGAGGATATATGCAAA
>Ga0208917_1000258_pt1 | contig 28153 bp, 45 predicted proteins | sample DEB08_DNA_10_FD_185500 | JGI IMG/M metagenome (GOLD analysis project Ga0208917, IMG submission 185500) | Aqueous microbial communities from the Delaware River and Bay under freshwater to marine salinity gradient to study organic matter... | ecosystem: Environmental > Aquatic > Marine > Coastal ...
TTATCAATGAATATCACTATGTCAAAGACTATAATATTCCACTTGGAAAATCACTTAATGAAACTGATGCAATCAAATTGGATTACTTTACAATTATTAAAAATGAACTCGCATCAGTAGTAAGACATAAACAGGAAAAAGATGGCAGATCAAAAAGTTAATATAAAAGTAACAGCACAAGGTGCTAAAAAAACACAAAATGAGTTAAGAGGTGTTGAAGGTGCTATTAGTAAAATGGGTAAAGCTGTTGGAATTGCATCTACTGCTTATTTTGGTGCTACAGGATTAATTAATGGTTTTAGTACAGCAATACAACTAGCAGGTAGACAGGAACAAGCTGAGAGAGCATTAGAGGTAGCTTTAGGTAGAACATCACAATCATTACTTAATCAAGCATCAGCTTTACAAAAAGTAACTACATTCGGTGATGAGGCTATTATATCACAACAAGCATTTCTAGCATCATTAGACTTTACTGAGACACAAATAAAAGATATTATAAATGCCTCTGTGGATTTATCTGAGGCTACAGGTATCAGCTTAGAATCAGCAGTAAGAAATACAGCCAAAACATTCTCTGGTTTATCTGGTGAGCTTGGTGAATTAATACCACAGCTTAGAGACTTAACTACTGAAGAAATGAAAGCAGGAGAGGCTGTTAAAGTAATGGCTGATTTGTTTGGTGGTACTGCTCAAGCACAGGCTGAGACACTTACAGGAAAAATAGAACAGATGAAAAATGCTGTAGGTGATGCAGGTGAGGCTATAGGTAGTTTACTTGCTCCTGTAGTAATAAGCGTTGCAGGTGGTATAGCATCTTTAGCAAATGCCACAGGTAGTTTAGTAAATAATTTTTCTGATATTATAGATGGTAATTCTTTAGCATCTGCTGAGTTTGAATTATTAAATACAGAAATGGAAGATTTTAAAAAGGTTACTGAAGAATTAGGATTTTATTCGTTACTTGAAATGAATAATCAGATAAATGACTTATTAAGTACAATGCCAATAGTAACTCCAGAAGTTCAGAAATTAATGGATCAACAGACTATTTTAGCTCAAGCAATGAATGAGGCAACTAAAGAAATAATAAGACAGAAAGAGGTATTAGATTTAGATGATGAGATTGAGCAAGGTGAAAGATTAGCTGAATCAACTAAAAATAGAGTAATTGCTGAAATGGAATTAGCTAAAGTTAAACAAGCTCAAGTAGCAGAAGATTTAAAAAATACTGCTTTAGGTGAGAAATCAGCATTATCTGCAATGAAAACAGCAGTAAGAGCAGAAACAATGGAGGCTATTGCAGGTTATATAGCTAGTGTTTTAAAAGGTGTACCATTTCCATTTAATATAGGTTTGGCATCAGCAGGTGGTGCTTTAATTGGTGGTATCATGGACACAGCTTTAGGGGCAGTAAAAGCAGAAACAGGATTTGAGGGAGTTGTTACTAAACCTACTTTATTTTTAACAGGTGAGAATAATAAACCAGAACAAGTATCTGTAACACCTTTAGGTGGTGAATCAGCATCTGGAATTACAGTAAATATATCAGCACCACTTGTAGATGAAACAGTAGTAGAGTCAATTATACCTGCTATAGAAAAAGCAAAGAGAATGAATCTAGCATGAGTTTAACTTTACCATCAGCATTTACAACTAAAACAATATTAAAAGAAAATTGGCTTGTTCAATTATGGTATGATGATGAGGCAGAGGATAAATTTAGAGGATTATCTTTTTATGATACTAGAGTTGAGGGAACAGATACAGTAGATTATAAAGGATGTATTTTAAACAAGCCTACAATTAGAGAATCAATCAACTTAGAAGATTCAACAGCTAAAACATCTAATGTATCTATAACACTTGCTAACTTTATAGATAATGATGGTGAAAAATTTTCAAGAAAATTATTAAATGGTACTAATAAGTTTTTAAATAGGTCTGTAAAAATATACATACAGCCAGATGATACTAATGATCTATATTCCTGTTTGCTTGTTTACACAGGTAGGCTTACAACTATTTCTCAGACTACTGATAAAATTAGTTTAAATATAGTAGCACAAAGAGCGTGGGATAATATATCTATACCTACAACCAGAACTGCTACAAATATTCCTGTGCCTGTTGTTTATGGTAATTATACAAATAATGCACAAAATACTTTTCAAGATGCTATAACAGTTTACCCCATGCCAAAACTAAGGACAGATGGGGATGATATTTATTACGCAACACCTAAATCTTATGGTAGTGGATGCTTTCCTCATTACTATGATGATAATATTAAAAAATTTATTATTATGGGGCAGTATGGAAGTGGAACAAGTACATTAGATTCTGATAATGCTATCGTAGTAGATAACAGATTAAATAGAGGTGTATATTATTTAAGACCTACAAAAGTAAAAGATCATACTGATTGGGATGGTTCTAGTCCAGAAAATGTTATAGATACAAATACAACAAGTTCTACAACTCAAAATATTGCATTTTCTGTTAGTGGGTTAGGTGGTACAAATACAGTAAGAAAAACCTTAAAACTTTCAATGCCTCAGATAAAAGGTCAATTTTCAAGTTTAAAACTACAATTAAAAGGTAGTGTAGTTATAAATACAGCATCATATAATTCTGGTGCTAGTTCTATTATTAGTTTATCTGATACTACTTTCGCAAATAATACAAGCGATCCTAATAATCTTGGTACTACTTACATATCTAAAGATCAAACTGCAACCACAGGAACATATAATACAAGTGGAGCAGGTGCAGGTAGTGCTTACACAGAATTAAATCTATATGATAAATATGAAAGAAAAACAGATAGTGGTAGAGATTTAGATGGAGCAATATCTGCAACAGATTATATTATTAAAATAGATAGCTCATCTGATGATTTTAAAGCAGGAACAATTATTAAAATAGATGATGAACTAATGAAGATTGTAAGCAGATTTCCACTTACTACTTTATTTATTGTTGAAAGAGGTTACTCGTATTCCACATCTGCAACACATTCAGATAATACAGATATATATATTATTGATGAAGGTAGTTACACATTACCATCAGAAATAAATATACAGGCATTAGTATATGCAGTAAGTGCTAGTAGTAGTGGATCAATATCATTAGATGTTGATTTTGTTCTTGAAGATTTCTATTTAGTTATAGGTGTAGAAAATGCAGTAGCTAGAGAGCCACAGGCAACACAGGAAAGTATAGAACAGACAGATTTATTATACGCATCTGGTGATGGACTTACAGAAACATATTCTGGTTCTAATGGTAATGCCTATGAGATACATGAACAGCATCGTGATTTAATGAAAAGATTTACAAACTATACAGGAACACCAACAGGGTGGAGCGATTTAGATAGTGCTAGAAGTTGGCAGAGTAGATATTGGATATTAGAATCAACACCACTTATAGACCATTTAGAAAAGCTACAGTATGAGGGTGGTTTTATTGCACGATTTAATGGGCAGAACGAATTTCAATATATATTTATAGCAAATTCACCATCAGTTAATGCTACTTTAGATGCAGATGATATATCAGATATAAGTGTATCTACTGTTGATTTCTTTTCATTAGTGTCAAAGATGGATATAGAATATGAATTGCATCCTGCTGAAAGTAAATACAATACAAGCGTAACATCTACTAATTCATCTACCAGAACAGAGTATAATATACAATCTGCTGAAAATACTAAAAATATTAAGTTAGATGCTTATGTTAGTCCTACTATCCCATCAAGTGCATCATCTAATAAGAATGATGATTTTTATAGTTATTATAATCATATTGTAGGATCACCAAGAACAATAATTAATTTTACTGTGGTCAATCCTAATTACTTTGGGTTAGATGTAGGTGATGTGATAGGTTTTGATGGACAGGATAATTTTGATAATGTTCTTATGGTGTTTGCGAGTTCATGGGATGATTTTAGTTTTATGATTACAGATGTTAGTAGGTCAGTAGGAAGTTTAAAAATTACAGCTAGGGAGATTTAAATGGCTAAAAAGTTTTATTATGATTCAGTTAATTTATCAGATGCTACAATATCAGCAGGTACTTATAGTAGTGGTACATTTACTTTAAATAATGGTGCTGTAACTAATGAGCATTATATAATAGATCAATCTATAGGACAGGCTGTAACAAGTTTTGATGTAGGAAATATGATTAGAATAGATTTAGGCAGTTCTTATAGTGGTTCTGTTGATTTTTTATTACATCATAATAATAATACAAGTGGTGATACTGATAATCTAGGTTTTTTTAATTCAAGTTCTGGTACAAGCACAGGATCAAGAACAGATTTAGATACTACTACACCATTTGGATGGAGCTTAATAGGTATTAGTAATTCTAGTAGATATCAATTTATTGAATCACAAGAGGGTACATTTGGTGGTTTAACAGAAGTAATTATTGGATCAGCTTTAACATTTGAAAATGAGCCAGATATAGGTATAGCTACACAGGAAATCTTTGCTACAGACCTAAATACATCGCTTGGTGGTGTAGAATATGCTAATAAGAGACACGAACCTAAAACGACATTTCAACTTAACTTTAGTAATATATCACAAACATTTAAAAACAATCTGGTCAATTTTGAACAGGATGTTACCAACTTTAAAAAATTCGTGTACTATGATGATTCTAGTTATCATTATGTACGCTTAGACTCACCTATAAAATTCACAGAAGTAGCATTTGAACGATTTAGTGCCTCTCTAAAATTACGAGAGCAACTCAGTTAATATATTACGCTACCAATAACCCATGATGTAACGAATCCTGTCTATCGCTACATTGTGGGTTATTTTTTTATTTATTTTATTGACTCTAATTATTAGTATTATTAATATTGTTATAGATGAATACTAAAATAAATAATAATTTGAACATCACCGAGGGTTCTTTCGGCTACCCAAGCCTACAGTATTCATCGCCCTCGGTGGTTTCAGAGAAAGATGAATACAAAATGAAAAAAAGACATTTACAAATTGATAATCCTAATTTATCATCATCTAATTTTTATGGAACTAATGATAGTGTTTGTGGAACAGGTACAGTTTTATCTATTTCAAAAGATGATTTTTTAAAAACTCCAGAAGATAGAAGATGTAAAAAATGCTCTCATCTATACAGAATATCTACGAAAGGGGGTAAGTAGGATGGAAGGTAGGATGGTAGTTTATTTATATTGTAATGTTTGTGGTGAAAAGAAACACACTAAATATATTGGTGTTGTTTATGGTAGTCATACCTGCACAGAGTGTGCTGATAACATGGGTGAGAAATGTCAACAAGTTGGCTTTCAACATTTATAGGGGGTTATGATGGATAAAAGAACTTGTACTGAATGTTTATCTGTATTACCTATAATTGATTTCCCTAAGTCTGGTGGTGGTGGCAGAGGTGGAGTTGATGCTAATGGGAATCCATATCGTAGGCATCAATGTAAGCCATGTCATTGGGAAAGAAAGAAAAAGCTACCTAGTGGAAGGCATGGTAAGGCAAAACTATTAAGAGAATATAAAGAAAAATGCTCTTGTTCTATTTGTGGATATTCTAAAGAATCGAGAGGTAAAAAGTTTAGTACATGGGTATTAAACTTTCACCATCATAATTCTAATAAGTTTGCTAATGTTGGTAATATGATCAAGAGATATGGTTGGAAAAGAATATTAAAAGAAATAAATAAATGTATTGTGATATGTTTTAACTGCCACATGGAGTTACATGGTCATGCAGTACATGAAATCGAGGTATAATAAATGATTAAATACATACTGAATCTATTTACTAGTGATAGGTTAGCAGATAGCGATGACCGAAATGCAGTCATCGAGTGTTCTAGCAGAGCCTTAACATTCGATAAAACTAAAAGTGGCTATCAAAAGGTATGTGATGAGAGAGTTGGGGGTTTTATATCCTTCTTGTTGCCAGAGGACTCCGCAAAGTATTCTGGTATTGCTCCTAACTCTCTCGCTGATTTAGTAAAATCAAGACTAGGTATAATAAGATTTTTAGCATCTGGTGAAATGGGAGATTTAGATAGAATCCAGATAATGCAGTTATTTGATGAAATAGATAACCAAGTGGAGAAAATAGAATATGATGTCAATCAGTACATTAGACAGCCTAAAGGCTTTCGCAAAGAAACACAAGAAAGCAATAGGATGCACAGAGCAAGAATATCAAATGATTTTGATGATTTTGAAGAAGTATCTTAAAATGATTAAAACAAAGTCTGTAATAGACCAAGATATTGAAGTAGAAAGATTAGAAAAATTGGTAAGAACATTAAATGACTAAGAATGTACATCACGATTTTAGGTATCATGCTGAGATACGATATGAAACTGAGAAAGGTTTTGCTTTTACAAATGCAATGGGAAATAATTTTTATGATTTTATTAAAGATTGTAGAAGTAGAATAGATTATGTAAAAGATAGACAACCACAATTAGTTGAGGCTTTGCGTGATCCAAATGGAGAAAATATTAATATTACATATAAAGTTATAACAATCTTAAAAATGGAGGATAATAATGGTTGATTTTTTAAATGACTTACTAGATTATATGATGTATTGGGTACAGCGTATAGCACCATATTTTATATGTTTCTGGTTAGGTTTTGTATTAAACGAACTAATAAGACTTTAATTAACAAAAGTAGGAGAGAAATATGGCTTTTCAAATAAAGAAAGACCTTCACTTAAACACAGGTATTTATCTGAAGTTGTTAGATGATCCAACAAATGCGAAAACAGAAGAGGATAATTTTGGCAACACTAAGTATACCTTACCAATTGAAATGGCAGGACATGATATTACTGATGGTTCTGGTGTTAAATGGTTTCAAAATGCTGAAGGTAATTGGATAGAACTTAGATTAGGTAAACAAACTGATTTTGAGTTTAGTGGTGCATTATATAAGAAGTTGGTAGGTAATCCATCTGGTAGCACAGTACAAGTGATGTTAAAAGAGATGGAAGGAAAACAGGGTAAATATGCAGGTTGGACTGTAATGCCTATGAGTAGTGGTAGCACAGAATCATCAAATAAGCCTCAAAAAGCATTCTCTAACGCTAGTTTAGGTATCACATGGGGTATGTGTATTAATAACGCTACACAGATAGCTATTAATCAAGGTATCAAAGATAATCTAGGTGAGCAGATAGAACAGATAGCTAGGGAATTGATGGAAGTAGCTGTAAATGGACTTGTGAGATGGGAACAAGGTGAACAAGAAAAAGACCACAATAACAGTCCTAATGAAGTAGAAGAAAAACCAAAGGATGATCTACCCTTTTAATGAAAAAAGAACTCATAAATAAGTTAGATAATGCTTGGTCTAATAGGATTAGGCAGTATGGCAGGTGTGAAGTATGTGGAAAGACTAATAGGTTAAATGCACACCACTTTTATTCTAGGTCAATTAGAGTATTAAGGTGGGATATAGACAATGGATTCTGTCTATGCGTGGGGTGTCATGTATTTAGTCCTAATTTTTCTGCACACAAAACACCTGCTGAGTTCTTTGAGTGGGCAGTAGAGAAAAGAGGTAGAGAGTGGTATGATGATCTTAAAAATAAAAAGAATACAATAAAAAAGATTATAGATGCAGATTTTGATCTAATAATGGGGAGTTTATTAGATGAGTAGTTTTCAAGAGTCTTTAGTAGTTGGTAAAGAAAGCGAGAAAATCGTTTTAAATCGCATAAAACATAAATACCCTAATGCTTATATTAAAGATGGATATTTTAAAGATTATGATATATTTATACCCGAAATAGATACATCTGTGGAAGTTAAGAAAGACTTTAAATCACAACATACAGGTAATGTAGTAATAGAAATACAAATGAATGGCAAATTATCAGCATTAAGCACTACTAAAGCAGATTGGTGGGTATTTCATTTAGATGATGAGGAATTTATATTTATTAAGCCAGAACAGATTAGGAATATGATACATAGGGAAAAATTAAATCCTGTTGAATTTGTAGGTAAGGGTGATTTTGCTAGTAAGATAGCTTATTTAGTTAAAAAAGATATTTTATTTGTTTATGGTAATCATTTAATGATTAGAAAGTTATTTTATGTCTAATGGTTGGATAAAACTGCATCGTAAGATACAAGATAACCCTATCTGGGATAAACCAGAGCAGTTAAAAGCATGGCTTGATCTACTATTAATGGCTACACATAAAGAGCGTACAAAGTTTATTAAAGGTGAAGAAGTTATATTACAGCAAGGTGAAATAGATGCCTCATTTAGATACCTATCTAAGCGTTGGAATTGGAGTATAGGTAAGGTTCAGAGGTTTATAAACCTGTTAAAAAAGTGTTCAATGATTGAAGTAAAAACGGATACAGGTCAAAATGTCGTAAGTATCTGTAATTACGCAACTTACCAGATTGAAGAAAATCAAAACGATACACTAACGAGTACAGCACCGATACAGAACCGATACAAAAACAAGAATGATAAGAAAGAAAGAAATAATATATATGCTCAAGAGTTTGAAAAACTTTGGTTATTAGTACCAAAAAAAGTTAGTAAAAAGAAAGCCTATCAAAAGTATATACTCGCTGTTAAAAAGAAAGACCATGATGAGATTTACACAGCTTTTAAAAACCAAGTTGATAATAATTGGAAGGATACTGATCCAAAGTTTACACCTGCCTTAGATGTGTGGTTAAATAATGAAAGATGGGATGATGCTGTGATTAAACCTACAGTACAGACTATTAATAAAAAGAACCAATTTAGATTACTGCCATCTGGTATGTATAAGGGGTACTGTGCAAAGTGTGCTGATAAGATGTTCTTAAAAGCAGATGAGTTTTATAAGAGTAGTCCTTGCTGTGGGGTTGAATTTGTACCAGAACAGCCAAAAGTTTACAAGGGTAAAGATTACACAGAAGAAACACTTAATCAAATAATGGGGGGATAATATGAGTTTATTTAGAGATCAAGTTAAAATAGCAGAGAGAGTATATAATTACTACGATTCTCAAAATAGAATGACTAAAAATCAAAAAAACTTTACTAATAAAGAAAAAGACCACATGAAATACTGCACTAAATGCAGAAAGGTCTGGGAAGATAGTAAAAGAATAAGAAGTGATTTAAGTAATAATATTAAATGGTATAAAGATTTTCCTTCTTATGGTAAACCCAGAGAAACCTGTGTGAAGTGTAAATGAAGATTATAAGTCTTGGTATGGGTGTACAATCCACAGCATTATATCTTATGAGTTCTTTAGGTTATATAGAAAGAGCAGATTATGCTATTTATGCTGATTTAAAGAGTGAGAAACCAACAACAGATAATCTTGTTAAATATTTACTTGATTGGCAAAAATACAATGATGGTATAGAAATACTAATTGAAGATGCTGATATATATGCAGATGTTATTAATGGTGTAAATAGTGATGGAAAACCTTTTGTAACTATACCTGCTTTTTCAGAAAGTGGTGGAATGGTACAAAGGCAATGCACAGGTGAATACAAGATTAAGACAGTTAAAAACAAAATTAGAGAGTTGCATGGATTAAAATATAAGCAAAGAATGAAACCTACTGAATTGTGGTTGGGTATTAGTACAGATGAGATTGAAAGAGCTAAAGTATCACAGATGTATAATGTAGAGTATAAATATCCACTTATTGATAAGCAGATAAGTAGAGCTGATTGTATTACATTCTTAGAAGAAAGAAGTTTTCATAATGTAGATAAATCAAGCTGTGTGTTTTGCCCATACCAACAAAATAAACAATTTAGAGAAATAAAGGAAAAATATCCAGAGCAATGGAGTAAGATTGTTGAAGTAGATAAAGCTATAAGGGATAAAAGCAGAAAAGGTAAAGAAGATAGATTGTATTTACATCGAAGTTTAAAACCTATTGATGAGGTATATTTACAAGAAAATCAAGAAGAACTATTTATGTGTGAGGAAGGATTTTGTGGATTATGATTATTATAAACTTATATGAGATTATTATTAATCTATTAGCATTTGCTACAGCTTTGGTTTTAATACCTTTGGGGTTATTACTATGGTTTTTTATTGGAACATTTATTTATAACTTAATATGGGATTATTGTGGACAAAGAGATTAAAGAAATACTAAAAGAAGTGAGTGAGCTTTTATCTGAGCAAGGTCACTTTAAATTAATAGATTTAGAAAGAGTTAGAAAGTTAAACTCTAAAATAGAAGAATTGCTAAGATAGCAATATATTAATCATTTAAACTTATGAAAGGAACTACTTTGGTATCTTATTAAGTTTGATGAGTAATATTACTAAATGAAAAGAAGTGGTGGGTGGATTGGCGTTTACCCACTACTTTACCCTAACCACATACTAGAGGTAAACATGAACAAAATAGAACCATGCGAAATGTGTGGCAGATATGATGGAGATCATAAAGAAAGATGGGATATTAAGGAATTAGAGAATAATAAAATGAATCTCTTATTAGCAGGTATCTTATTCGCACAAGAGGCTACACATAGGCAAATAGAGCTATTTATGGCTAAATACTACATAGGTAGGGAATCTTATGATGATATAGGCAGGGATTTCCAGATAAGTAAACAATCTGTAGCCAAAACAATAGATAGATCATGCGATATATTAACCAATATTATCAATAGATTAAGTGGTTGACGAATTTGATGCTTTTTTAACCTTCGAGGTTGACATTTAAAAACTTTTTTTATTTTTTTAACTCTAGCAATATTAGAGTTTATATATTTTACCCCTTTATTTTACCCCCCAAATAGTGCAAAATTGGTTGACTTTTACTACTATTTATAGAGGCTTAATCGTGCCTCACTCGTTACGGAGTAATGATTATAAGACCAAGATGGTTGTTTAACGATAGACAGGAAACGATGTAAGTTGTAGCTACAGCTTTTTAAATATGGAAGATAAGGGAGTATCACTTAATGTTGAGTTGGTTGGGATCAAGAATCTTAAAACCACTCATAATTGGAGATTAGAGTTTGATGTATTTGAAGTCGAATCTGATAAAGTAAAGGATTTGATGGATATGTTAAATAAAACATTAGCAATGGGATTAATCACACATGACTAAAGAATCGGGGGTTAATCGGGGGACTAATGGTCAATTTCGTAAAGGTCATAACATAGGTAAAGATACTAGATTTAAACCAAACAATAATGCTAACCCTAATGGTAGAAGGGGTGCATTATCCGATATTATTAATGTCATCTTTGACGAAATAGAACCAGATGGCAAATCCAAAAAAGAAAAAATGTTAAGAAAAGTTTATCGCATGGCAATGAATGGTAGTTTAGGTGCTGTTAATTATTTAAGTGATAGAACAGAAGGTAAAGCCAAAGAGATAAGGGAAGTAACTAACAAGAATGAACCAATTAAAATAATTACTATTGATTAATTGGCAAATAAACGAGATACGAAAAGAAATAATCCAGAGTCCAGAACGGATGAAGGTTGTTGTAGCAGGAAGAAGATGGGGCAAAAGTATCTTATCGGTTCTGTGGTTACTTCACGAAGAGATACAGCCAGAAGAACGCAGGTGGTTTGTTGCACCAACATACAGACAGGGGAAGATGGTAATATTTCCGATGTTGCGTTCTGTATTTCGACAATGGCAGGGAGCTATAATCAACGAGTCAGAGTTATCTATTAAGCTACCTAATAATGCAGAGATTTCAATTAAAGGTGCAGAGCAAGAAAACAATCTTAGGGGAGCAACTTTAAATAAAGTAGTAATGGAAGAGTTTAGTTACATAAAACCTAATGTATATGAAGAGATTATCTATCCTATGCTAACAACTACACAAGGTGAGACTTTGTTTATTGGTACACCTAACTCATTTGACCATCTATATGATTACTATCTTAAAGGTCAATCAGATGATCCAGATTGGAAGTCATGGCAATACACTACAGTACAGGGTGGGTTTGTAACACAAGAGGAAGTAGATAAAGCAAAAGCAACAATGGATGAGGTTACATTTAAGAGTGAGTTTATGGCTGATTTTGTATCTACAGGTAATAGAGTAGCTTATAACTTTGATAGGAAGATACATATTAAACAGGCTAAAGAGTTATCACCTAATTTATTCTGGGGTATTGATTTCAATGTAGATTATATGTCTGCTGTACTAGGTTGTGAATATACAGATGGTTCTATACACTACTTCCATGAGATAAGACAAACAAATAGCAACACAGAGCAAATGGCTGTAGCTATGAAGAAGGTAGCTCCACATATACCATGTTACCCAGATAGTGCAGGTTCAGCCAGATCAACTACGAGCCATAAATCAGATCATCAGATACTTAAAGATTATTCTTTTCAAATAATAGCAAAGAAATCTAACCCACCTGTAATAGATAGGATCAATGCACTTAATAGAATGTTAAAGGATGCTAATGGTAGGGTTAAGATGACAGTTGATCCATCCTGTAAATATTTAATAAAAGATTTAGAACAATGTCAAAGAGATAGAGCAGGTAAGATAGAAAAGACTAAAGATATATCTCTTACTCATGCTCTGGATGCCTGTAGTTATTACATAGCATTAAAGCATCCTATTGTAAAGCGTGTAGCTGTGAGTACAGAATGGTAGAGTTTTTGTTGGGTATAGTAGTAGGAATCATTATCACTTTCATATTCTTACACTATTATGGTAAGCATTTAGATTTACGAAAGAAAGAACAGATGGGGGAGTTCATCAGAGAATATACAGAGGCTAATAATTATGCCACATCTTAAAGGTTTATAAATGGAATTACATGATAAAATAATGCTCCCAGACCTCGGTAAAGAGGCTGTTTTGCGTTCAGTTAAAGAGGCTGAATATAATGCACTAGATGATATTATAGCTGAAAAGAACACATCCTTAGACTTCTATTACAATAGAAACTTAGATGATCATATATCACAGTATTTTAGTTCAGAGTCCTTATCTCAGATTCCACCTGTGATTATGTCATTAGTTAAGAGGTTTGCTAAGAGTAGATTGATGTTACTTAAACAACCTGCTGAAAGATTTATTAATGGTGAGTTCAATGATTATTATGCTGAGAAAGCTCACAACCTAGATAGTAAAGTAAGAGAGTTTGGGGAACTATCTTGGCTGTTAGGTAGCTGTCATCTACAGAGTATGTATAATGAAAAGATGCAACGCATTGAATATAAACTGCATCCTATTGTTAAAGAGTATATATATGATGGTGAAGTATATGGCATGAGCTATGAGATACATAGAGATCATAATGGTGATAGACAGTTCGTATTCTGGAGTAAGCCTATGGATGGTGAGCAGGGTATGCACTTTCGTTTTAAGCTAAATGGTGCAATGTTTCCGATAGGTAATAACATAGAGATGGTAAATCCTTATGATGTTATCCCTATTACTAAAGTAGAGTTCAATACAAACGCATACGATGTTACAAGGTGTGCCATTCATGCTAGTAACGCATGGACAGAGATAATGATAGCCACTAGGCTTATGATGGGTTCACCTGTGATTACAGGGTTAGATTCAGAGATACCACCTTATATGAAGTTTGGTATCGATAGGCTTATCGCACTTCCAGAGGGTGCTAATATGCAGTATGTAAGTCCTAATGCTAATCTGATCCAGATGATACAATCCGTAAAAGATTTAATTAATCAAGTAGGGCAGAATCATAGCTTAACAATTAGATGGGGTGAATCATCAGCACCTCCAAGTGGTGAGGCATTAAAGATTCTATCTGTAGATAATATAGAAACCAGAGAGTCTGATATTCCAATCTTTAGAGATTTTGAGCATGAAAGATATATGATAGATAGGGAAGTGTTAAGAGTGCATGAGGGTGCTAATCTATCAGAGAATTACAGCGTAGACTATCCAGAGGTGGGTTTTCCTATGACATGGACAGAAGAACGCAATAAACTAGAGTTCTTGATGGAGCATAATCTTATTACTAGGGAAGAGCTTATTAGAAAGTTCAATCCAGATATAGATGAGGCTGAACTTGCTATGAAGATGGAAGAGTTAGAACCAGAGCAACCAGAACAACCTGCTAACAAGTTATTAGAGGCATTACAGCGTGGCTAAAGAAACAGCATCACTAGAATACGCTAAAGCAGTAGAACGAGTACAGAAAGAGCTTGTAGAGCAGATATTTGACCTACAAAAGCAGGGACTCAGTAAGAATGAGATACTACTCGTATTGCAGGGGTTGGATATGGAAGATATTATCCTTAACCAACTTAACCTAAATGCTGATATAGATAAGCTAATGCTAGAGTATGAAAATGTATTAGGTGCTATGGAAATGACAGGTGCAGTTACAGCAGAGTCCTTAACAGCTTTAAGAGAGATGGATAGAAGTTTTTATATTAAACAGGCAGGTAGTATAGGTGAGGCTATTAAGAAAGAAGTAGCAAGGGGAGTTATAGCAGGTGCTACTGAAAGAGAGATAGCAGATGGTATTTTAAGGGGTGCAGGTGGCGTTTTAAGGGCAGATCAAGCAGAAACCCTAGCTAATACTGCTCTGAATCAATTTGAGCGTAATGTTAAGGTAGAGATGGCAGAGTTTGATGATCCTAATGCGAAGTATGTTTATATAGGTGTTATAGATAGTAAGACCAGAGATATATGCTTACTAATGGCTAGTGTAGGAGCATTAACCAGAGCAGAGATAGATGCTAGGTTTCCAAATACTTTTTCTAATTCAGCAGGATATAATTGCAGACATCATTGGAGAAAACAAACATCAAGATCAAGGGAGTTAATGAAGCCAGAAAAAGCATCTTCTTTTATAGATAAAAAGAAAACATTTAACCCTGTAACTGTAGAGGGTATCAAGGTTGGGTAAGTTAGCTAATATACCAAAATTTGATAAAATGTTTTGGAGAGATGTAGGTGATGAATTAACTGATGAAATTATTGCTAATACTAGAGAAAGAGGTAGGGATGTTCATGGTAAAAAGTTTAAAAAGTACAAAACGCATACACCTTTTTGGTTTACTAAAAAAATAAAGGGTAAAGCTGTAAGAATATATGCAGAAGATTATCCAACTAGAAAACCAAAATTATTTAGAGGTACTTCAAGTAATAAAGTTGATTTAACACTTACAGGAGATATGTTAAATGGATTATCAACAAAAGGATTTACTGATGATAGTGTTATTATAGGATGGAGTGGTACTAATGCTAAAAAAGTACAATGGAACGCAGATATGGGTAGGGAAATAACCACTAATAGAAAGCCATTAAGTAATAAAGCGTTAAAACTAACATTCAAACTTATGAACAAAAGAATTAAAAGAAATGCAGATAAAGAAACTGCAAAGCCTATCAACTTAAAAATAGGCAGATAGATTTCATTAATATGGAGGAAAAAATGGAAGAACAAGTACAAGAGAGTGTACAAGAGTTGGCTACTGAAAGCCAGAACAATACAGACAATATAAGTGATCGTGAGTCTGAATTGTTGCGTGAGGTCATGCAAAAGAAAGAACGATTACAGAAAGCAGAATCTGAAATAGCTGAACTTAGGAAAGCTCAAGAGGCTGAGAGGCAGAAACAGTTGGAAGAAAATGAAGAGTGGAAAACACTCGCAGAAGAAAGAGCCAAACAGCTTAGTGAACTTACTCCTGTAGTGGATCAGTATAAAGCTGAACGCACAGCAGAGAAAGAGAAACTGCTTTCAGACTTCCCAGAAGAAGATAGGGAAGATTTTAAGGAATTGAATCTAGCACAGCTTAGATCAGTTCATGGTAAGATAATTAAAACAAAATCAAATATTCCAAGTGTAGATACATCAGATTCTACAGGGATGCAGGGTTATGCCACATTAAAAGAGGCTGTAAAAGACCATGTATCTGGGAAGATAGATAGAACCACTTATGAGCAAATTAAAGAAAAGTTCACATCTAGAATCGGTAGATAATAACCCTACAACAGGCTTAGAGATTGAAGGGGATATTAAATCTGCTATTACGAAAGATAGAGAGCATATCTATATGGTGGGAAATGAAGAAGTACCTTATGAGGAAGGCTTTAGAATGTCTGTAGGACAGGAAAAAGTACCATTCTCTGATATAAGATCAACTTTCTCTCATATTTCACAAGATAAGTGGGATTCTATATTTGGAAGGAAGGAAAATAAATAATGGCAACAGGAGATAGTGGGAATTACGCAGGTAGCCTTTTAGAGGTTATTGAGGCAGAGGCTATTCTTAAATTTAGTGAGGCAAGTGTATCTGTGCCTTTGGTAAAGCAAAAGAGTGAACCAAAAGCAGATCAGATTACTTTCGTAGCTTATAACGCAGGTTCTAACAAAGTAACATCAGCAGATGTTGATGCTACAGCAGAGGGTACAGTAACCCCATCTACAGCATTGGATTCTGAAAAGAAAACAATCACTTTAGATATGTATAGTGTTATGCTACCTATCTATGATGAGGCTAAGTTATCAAACGCTGATGATGTATATGCTAACGCAGGTGCATTAGCAGGTAATGCAATGGCATCTAAGTTAGACTCATTAGTAAACGCACTCTATGATGGTTTTTCAAACGCTGTAGGTGCTAACAATTCAGCTTTAACTGTAGATAATCTTTTTGATGCTCTATCTAGTTTAAAGCAGAACTCAGCACCGGGGCAACCTCATGCAGTTTTAGAGCCTAGACAGATATGGGGAACTTATGGAGTACATAATGACCTAGTAACATCTGCTCAATTTGCAGGTGCAGGAATACAAGATGAAGGTGCTAGAAATGGATTTGTTTCCAAGATAGCAGGTATTGATATGTATTCTTCACCAGAGTTTACCATTACTGATAATGATGGTGGAAGTTCTGGTACTGCATCATCTGTTAAGGGTGGTATTTTCGTATCTGAGGCTATCGGATTCGGTTATGCAGGTGAAATGATGAGAGTTGAAGAGTATAGGGAAGGTTCTTTCCTACGCTCTAACATTGTTGTATCTAGTTTCTGTGGTGCTACAGAAATCATAGATGGATATGGTGTTGAGGTACTTTCTCAGATCATAGCTTAATAGCTAATCAATAATATGGGGGGTGGGCAACTGCCCCCCTACTTAAAATAAAAGATTTAATATGCCAGATAATATTAACGAAAAAATAAAAGAACAATATGATCACGATAATAGTGGGGGTTCACTTAATACTAATTTAGGTGATTTTTTAGATTCTGAAGGTGCATCTGGTACTTCCAATAACTCTAAATGGAGAGATTGGGCATCTGGTACAGGCACTAGCTTAAATACAAGACTATTCCACAAGCATGGTGGTTCTGGCTCATTTATGACCAGATGGAAGAATTGGATAGCATTTAGTTCAACTCATTCCTTCAATTTCGATGGTTCTAATGATTATTTAGAATTTGAAGATGAATTTGTTTTTAGTGGTGCATTTACTGTGTCGTTTTGGGTAAAACATAATTCAAGTGGTGCTGAATATGTACTTGGCAAGGCAAGTGGTGACCAAGATTATTTTTATGTACACCCAACAAGTCCAAGATGGAGGATAGCTAATAATCTTATACTTTCTGATACAGATATGGCAGTTGGTGTATGGCATCATGTATTAGCTGTAAGAGATTCAAGTGATAATTTTATATGGTACTTGAATGGTTCTCTTGCAACTGTATATAATGGAAGTTCTTATGTAACAACAGGTGTTACAAGGTCTGGTGATTTTGATGTAAAGTATCTTGGTAGAAGTTTAAATATTTATGGAGAAATTCAATTAGATGAGGTTGCATTTTGGGATACTGCTTTAAGTGCCTCAGATGTTACTTCCATATACAACAATGGTAAGGTAATTGATCTTAGTAAATCAGCATCATACGGAACGGACAGGACAGGTAATCTTAAACTTTGGTTACGCTGTGGAGACAAAGCAGAACCAGAATCCACTACTGCAATCGCAAGACAGGACTTCTATTTAGACTTTGATGGTACGGATGATTATGTGAGTGTTGCAGATGATGATGATTTATCATTTGGTATTGGTTCAGCAGACACCCCATTTAGCATATCTGCATGGATTAATCCTGTAGATGCGACAGGGTTTCCAATAATATCAAAAGGAATTTATAATACAAGTGCTGAGTATATATTTTGGATAAATTTAGGTAACACATTATCATTTGAACTGTATGATGAAAGTGTATCAAATACCTATGAATTAGCTTACTATAATTCTTCTTTAGCAAGTTATGAAGGTTCTTGGTTTCATGTTTGTGCTACTTATGACGGAAGAGGGGGAACAAGTGCAAATGCAGGAATAAAATTATATATTAACGGAGAAAATGTTTCAACTACTCTTTCAGGAGCAGGCACTTATGTTGCAATGGAAAATCTCGGTGCAGATGCTCATATAGGCAGGTATGATAGTTATTATGCAGATGGTAAGATTTCAAACTTAGCAATACATCAAACAGCACTCGATGCTCAAACCATTTCACAGATGGCAAAATCGAGGTTTATTCCTGTAAGAGACAATCGCTTTTCTGTAGTGGATTTTGATGGTAGTAATGATTATATCGATTGTGGTACAGGACTTGGTACATCACTTGGAGATGACTATGCAGGTAGTTTAACAGTTTCTCTATGGTTTAAAGCAGATGTAACAAGTGGGAATGATGGTTTATTTAATATTGGAAGTTTTAGCAATACACAGGGTGAGTTTTCAATTACATTAGAAAGTAACATATTAAGATTTAAATTGAATGCAGTTAGTTGGAATATAAATCATACCTCATTTACATCAACTGATTGGAATCATGTAGTTTGTGTTTATAGTGTAGGAAATGAGTCTAATTCAAAAATGTATTTAAATGGTGTATCAGTAGGAACAGCAAGTGGCACATTTCCATCTGCGTCTGATATGGATTTTAGTGGTCTAAAAACCATTATTGGTGCTTATTATTCTTCTGGGTATCCATTTGATGGTTCTATATCTTCACTTGCAGTTTACAATGTAGCCAAATCAGCAGAAGAAATCTACGCTATCTATCAGCAAGGAATTACTTATGATGAATCTTCACTTAGTGGGTTGGTTGGTTATTGGAGAATGGGCGATGACACAAGTAAAGCATATCCTACCATAGCAGATTCAAGTTCTAACTCAAACGATGGTACTATCACAAATGGTGCATCAGATGACATAGCACAGCAAATGGTTGCAGGATATGATTTAGGTGCATTTGATAGTAGTTCAGAAGAGTTAATACAAAGAGTTCTTAATTCAGATTTTTCTAATGGAGATACAAATTGGACTTTAAGTAGTGCAAGTGTCGTTAATAGCGTATTAGATGTTAATGTAGGTAATTATACATATTTTGTAACACAATCAAGTATAAATCAATTTTTAGCAAATAAATTATATAAAATAGAAATAGATATAACAGAATATACTTCTGGAACTTTTATATTATATGCTACAAGTACAAATATTGCAAGTGGTGTAAGTGGAGCAAGTACACACACTTTTTATTACCAAAATGATGCAAGTGATAAATATATTAGGTTATTCTCACAAGGTTCGGGATTTGATGGTAAAATTAATAGCATTTCAGTCAAAGAAGTCCTACAATCAGAAGTATCAGATACTTACCCTGCTTTAATCGATGTAACCGAGCCTGTTCTTGGAGTGGATTTAGTTGATAATCTAACTACTTCTGGGTTTGCAGATAATGGTGATGGTTCAACTATAAGCAATATTACAGGTGGGGTATCTATTGCAGATGATAGTGGTGCATCTGATATGGCATGGTTCAGAGACAGTTATTTATTATCTTCTGATTTGTCAGTAGGAAAAACTTATAAAGTTCAATTTAATGCTTATCGTAATAGTTCTGGAACTCCTCAAATAAGAGTAAGAGATGGAGCTTCTAATACTGATATTTCAATAACTGAAACAGATACTACATATACTCATTATATGGTTGCACAACACGCTACGGATGCTTCAATACGCTCAATAAATAATTCAAGTGGTTCTATTGTTTACCTTACTAATCTTTCTCTTGAAGAATTACAAGGCAATGTCGGCACAATGACAAATCAAGACTCTGCTGATTTAGTCTATTCCTCAGTTCTACCAGACCAATCCTTTCTCACAGGAGTAAACTCTGCGTATAACTTTATAGACTTGGATGGAAGTAATGAATATATTGATTGTGGTGATGGCACTTCACTTGATACTGTTTCACAAAGGACATTTTCTATGTGGTTTAAAAGAGATGGAACTACTACAGACTTTTTAGCATCAAGAGATGATGGTGGTTCTAATAGAATGTGGTCATTATATATTTACGCTAATGTATTAAGTTATGATTTTAAATTAACAGGTAATGTAGGAAAATTTACAGCAGGAAGTGCAACTATATCTGCTGATACTTGGTATCATGTACTATGGACAAATGATGGCACTAACCAAGTGCTTTATCTAAATGGTAGTGTTGATGGTACAAGTTCACACGCAGGTACTATGCAAAATGCAGATATTTCTTTGTATTTAGGAAGAAGAGTATCATCCTATTTTAATGGTAAAATTGGTCAAACAGCTATGTGGAATAAGGCACTTTCAGCAACAGAAGTTAGTGCAATCTACACTTTAGGTAGACATGGTAACCTACTTGATAGTTACTCAGATAACTTAGTTGGCTATTGGGCAATGGGTGCTTTAGATGCTAAAACAGGATTAAGTGATGTGGGTGATGGTACTATCTACGATAGAAGTGGAAACTCAAATCATGGTACTGCTACCAATACAGAATCAGCAGATTTAAAAAGTTCACCAAACGCAGAACCTAATGGCTATGCAAAAGGTGATACTAATCGTTCAACAACAACACCTTAGAGGAAAATTATGAGTGAAGAAGTAACAAACAGATGGTCAGATGACTATAGTGGTAGGTGGCAAAACAGGGCATATATGATCGTGCCTGTAGCTGATATTGATTCAGCAGATGCACCTACAGACTCAAATACAGTAGCACAGATAAAAGCATGGATGGATAGCTATGGCTATGAATATACCTCAGATATGAGCAAATCAGAGCTATTAGGAGCTATTCCTGTATCTAATGCCTTTATAGCTAATGCAATACAATCAAGTAAAGAAACGCTTAGAAAGAACAACGGAGATGAGGGAGATAGTTCTAAAGCATTACTCAAGTTTCCTTGTGATAATGATGTAGATAATGATCCTGCCATGTTTAGCTCTTATGATAAGTATTCACACGCTCAGATAATGGATATATTGTCTGGCGATGAGTGGAGTTCATCTATTGAGTAATATGTGCAGTTGTATTTATAATTGTATTTGCAGTAAAAAGGGAAATAGTCTTGCTGAGTTCGCAGTTACTATGGCTATCATGGCTACTTTGGCAACTACCTCTGCTCCTGCTTTTAGTCGTATCGGTGAGGGAGCTAAAGCTAAACAAACTAAGGCTAATCTGGAGAAAATAGTTAAAGCATCCCAGATGTGGTACAACCAACAGGTAGAAATAAATGGCATGGGTAAATTCCCTTCACAGCCTCATAGAACAGTAAGCATAGGTGAGGTCAATGATTACAATAATAATCGCAGAATAGAGGTAAATGAGGTGTTAGAAGGTACTTATGTGCCTGTATTTAGTGATACTAGCTTTCTGCATTTATTTGACAATGACACAATCAGATCACCTTATCAAGATGGTAGATATTTATATGCTATTGTAGGAGGTTCTGGAACAGGGAACAATATAGTAAGTCCTATTTTTGTTGTAGTAGATCAAGAAAACCCAGAAGATTTTTATAAGTATTACAAACCATGAACGAAGATTTTAAAGATTACATCCAGATTATTCTATTCTTACTATTTGTGTTAGGTGGTTTAATCCTTCTAGGTAGTTGTGATGGAGGTTGGTCTATTGCAGGTTATGAGGTATGAGTGATGAGAAACAGAAAACATACAGGAGCTATGGGGTTACGACATTATCTGATAATCTCATCGTATCTTTCAATGTTAGGTTTATTATTAACTGCATTATTGCATTCTCTATTTTTGGTTGGACAGTCTTTACTTATGAGCAGAGACTTAGAGAGGCTGAATCAGCAATTATCGAACATTCACAACGACTTGATGACCTCAAGTCAATACATGATGCTGAGATAGAGGAAATTCAAGCATGGTACAAGAAATCCTTAGAGGTCGATTTAAATCCTTTAAATATTTTAAAAAGAAAGAGAAAGTAGTATTAACAGAAGATGACATTAATCATAATTACTTTATTAACAGGGAGCTACGGAGAGTTCGATGATTGAAACATTTGCAGATGCTTATTTACAAATTGGAGCAGTTGGTTTTTGCCTCTGCTTGTTTGGGTTTATGATACTGAACCTTATTAAATCGCAAAAGGAACAATCAGATGATTTAGAGTCTATTAGAGCAGATTTAAGCCAAATGGCTAGTGAGATAAATAATACAATGAATATCTGTGTAAAGTTGATTGATTCTATTAACATTTTTAAAGCCTCTCTAGATGACAAACTAGATAGACGGCATGAAAAGATGACGGAAACTATAGATGAGCTAAGTAATCAGATTAATTATATGCAAGGTAGGATAAACGGAAAGTAATGGCAGAATCTAAAGGCATATCAGACTCAAGCAGTTTAAAAATCTCACTACCTATGATTATACAGGCAGTAGGGTTTATTGGTGCATTAGTATATGGTTATGGACAGCTTAACACTAGAATACAATTCTTAGAGGTTGAGAGTCAGCGTACAGCTAATTATATAAAAGAAATGAAAGAACAACAAGATGATCCTATTCCTTCTGATGTAAGGCAGGATATTATCTTAGAGTTTATTTTAGAAGATATTGAAGAGTTAAAGGAAAATCTTTAATGGATAGTTTAAAAGTATCATTTGCAAGTTTATTTAATTATGGTTTATCAATAGCTGAAGTAAGTCTAATCTTACAATGTTTAGTAGCTGTGATGACCATTATTTATTTAGGATATAAAATAAAAAGGGAGATATAGATGTTAGGGAAAGCAATATTAGCAAAAGTATTAGATGAGGCTAGAGATAAATACACAGATGGTATTATCGAGCATATACAATCTGATGAGTTCAAAGAGGATTTAGCTGAGAAAATAAATAAAAAGATTGATATACCTTTTGTATCTGAAGAAAAAGAACAGATATTCTTTGAAAAGTGTGTTGATCTTGTTACTGATGTACTTGAAGGATTAGCTAAAAAATAATGGCTCGTGACCCCAGACTAAAACGCTTTGGACTTAAAGGTTTTAACATCCCTAAAAGAACTCCTAAGCATAAGACTAAAAGCCATGTTGTATTAGCTAAAGTTGGTGCAAGAACTAAATTAATTAGATTTGGTCAGCAAGGTGTTAGAACAAACATGACAGTAGCTCAAAGAAGGGCATTTAAGGCTAGACATCGCAAGAATATAGCCAGAGGTAAGCTAAGTCCTGCATGGTGGGCAAATAAGGTTAAATGGAGTCCAAGTAAAACTAGGAGTAAATAATGCCATCACATTATGGAAAAAAAGCTCATAAGAGCAAAGGAAAGAAAAAGAAAAAATCAATGTTTAAATTTGGTAAAAAAAGGAAAAAGAAGTAATGCCTAGATTTGGTAAAAGATCAAAGCAAAGGATGGTAGGTATTGATCCAAGATTAAGAGAGGTCTTAGATAGACTTATTGATATTATGGATGTAACTATCATTGAAGGAATAAGATCACCAGAGAGGCAAGAAGAACTGCTTAAAAAGGGTGCTACAAAGACTAAATACAGTAAGCATCTTGAAGGTAAAGCTGTAGACCTAGCACCATATCCAATAGATTGGGATGACAGGGAAAGATTTCATTACATGGGTGGTATGATCAGAGGAATAGCAAAGCAGTTAGGTTATTATGTTAGATGGGGTGGTGATTGGGATTCTGATGGTGAGATCAAGGATAATAACTTCGATGACTTAGTACATATAGAGATTATAGGATAATTGTTTAGTCATTGCATAAAAATAGATAGAATTTGTCCTTTTGCAACTAAAGAGCAAGATTTTGATTATTGTGGATTAGCCACAAATGAAAACAGGATACAGCTAATGGCTAAGTGTCCTAAGAAACCTAAAAAACGATGGGGGAGATAGTTTTTTGAAAAGAGCAATAGTAATACCAGATCAACACTTTCCAATACATGATCAAAGTGCTGTAAATGTGGTTCTACAAGCCTTAGAGCTTATTAAACCAGATATATTTATAAACTTAGGTGATGTTTCTGAGGCAGAAAGCGTTTCTGCATGGAGGTACAAGGGTAAGAAATTACCACCTTTGGAGTTTCAACTACCTTTAATTGATGAAGAATTAAAACAGATAAATGAAGGTATAGATCAATTTGATGCTGTATTAGATAAGATAGGATGTAAGGAAAGGTATATTTGTGCAGGAAACCATGATGAATGGTTTGATAATTTTGTAGAAAGATACCCATACATGAAAGATTATACTTTTAGAAAAGCCTGTAGATGGGATGAAAGAGGATATAAATACCTGCCTTATAATAAACCTTTAAAATTAGGAAAAGTTAATTTTATACATGGAGCATACGCTACTACATACCATGCAAAAAAACATCTGGAGGCTTATGGAAGTAATATCATCTATGGGCATACCCATGATATACAACGCCATACGCTTACTAAATTGGATTCTGGAACGATTGGAGCGTGGTCTATGGGTTGTTTAAAGGATATGAGTGCAGAAAAGAATAAGTGGTTAAGAGGTAGGCTACATAATTGGAATCATGCTTTTGGTATTGTTACTTGGTTTGATAAACCTAGAGGCAACTTCCAAGTAGATACTATTGAAATAGTAAAAGGACAGGCAACTGTTTGGGGAGAAGTAATAAATGGATAAGAATACAAAGTTTATGCAAGTATTTAATGAAGAGATAGAACTAATGAACACTTTTGAGAGTTTAAATAAGTGTATAGAGCTATCTAAACAAATAACATTAACAGATTTAATATCACCAAGTTCTAAAACAACAGGTGAAGTTGCTGAACTTATATATAGGTTACAGAACTTAGTAGAGTTTGAGGTTTTAGACTTTAACCATAATGAGGCTTAAATGAGTACATACGAGGCATCATATTGTTCACAATCAGATGTAAAAGCTATTTTACCAGAGTTAGGCAAGTATAATCAACGATCTATACTAGCTCCTAATTGGGTAGCATCTGGAACTAATCATCTATTCTATCTACATTCAGCAGGTGGTAGTGGATATAGCGTATTATTTAAAGATGGTAAGGATTTAGGTGCTGAGCATGGTTCTGAACCATCATCAGATGGACAATGGAGATATGTAGAGGCTGATGGTAGATTAGAGTATTATAATCATGGTGGAAGTGCTAACACACTTAATGGTAGTGTATGGGAGTTTGGTGAAGATCAAGATGCTAACCTTACTAAAAACATAGCAAGAGCCTCAGATTTCGTTAGAAGTATGTCTGGGGGTATGCCTATCTACCCTAGAAAGGGTGTAGGTAACGCATCAGCAACAGGTAATGATTACCCAGAACTTATTGTAAGATGTACAGCGTATGTATGTGCTAGTTTTATCACAGAAAGCTATGATGAGGAACTATCTAATAGATTAATGGCTAAAGTAACAAACGAAGATAATACAGGCTTTTTAGATAGGTTAAGAGGTGGTGAGATAACTATAAGCCAACAAGAATCCTTACAAAAGAATAAAGGCATAGTAAGAAGAGTATCTGTAAATGCCTCATCTACATCAGATATTGTAGATGTTCGTGGTAGACCTACAGCTAGATGGGATTTAATTAAAATTAAGATTACAACAGCAGGAACACTTACAAGAGGCACAAACTCCACAGTTAGATATTCAACTTTCGGTAGTAGCTCAGATGGCTTACAAGTAGATGAAATGGTACAGAATGAAATAGTAACAGGTGGATGGGATCATGTTGGAAGGGGCATGTTCTGTAGGTTTAGTGCAGGATCGGTAAATTTAAATGATACTTGGGAAATGGAAATCTCTGGTGAGGTAGGGCAAAATGATACTCCAATTAAAATCTCATATCTTGAACGAGTATGATAGATTATTCTAATAAGATATTTGAAGTAATAGATCAAGTCCATCACATTGTGGCTAAAGAGATGTCTATACCTATTTTTATGGACTCACATCAAGGTAATCACAGCATCTTGATACAGCCTATCAGCGACAATCTATTAGAAGTATTAAGCAAAGGACAAACAAGAACCTATACTATACTTATATCATACGAATTAAATACAGGTGGTAATTACACCGAAAATACTTTTAAACAGGTGGCAAATGTAGCAGAACATATTAAACGCTTATTTGCACCAGATAACAATGCTAATAATAATACTACTTGGCATGGTGGTGAAGTTGAATCAATCGAATACGAAAGAGATGAAGAAGATGAAAGCAAAGTAAGAGCATTATTAACATTTAACTGTACAAACTTAGAGGCTTTATAATGAAATATATTAAAACAGATAAGTTCTACGAATTAAACGCAATGAACAACTTTCAAGGGTTAGGGCAGGACAATTTTCAAGCCTTTGAAAGAGGTGAAGAGGTTGAATTAGATGATGCTCCAAAAGAGTTAATTAGTGGAAAATACATCGAAGAAGTGAAAGGTAAAAAATAATGGCAACATATTCTGGAAAACAATTTGAGGCTTACATAGCAGAGTCATCAAGTAATTTTGGCGTAGCATCTGTCTCTGGCACACTTTATAAAATGAGACTTGCACAAGTTAATGATATTGACTTTAGTGCAGGTGTTCAACTAACTCCTGTAGAAAGAACAGGACAAAGGGTACTAAGACCTACAGACCACATAGCTGTGAGAAGTGGTGGTACATATACATGGTCTTTTAGTGATTATATCGTAGAGAATGAGGCTTTATTACAGCTTTTATTATCTATGGTAACAGAAGATAGTTCACCTTCTGTGTCTGCTCAAATATTAGGAAGTGCAGGTACTTTATCTTATCAAAATAACGCATCTACAGGAATATATGGTCATGTTGTGATAAGTAGTCCAGATGCAGATAAAGATAGATTAATGCACTCAGCTATATTACAAGAACTTACTTTATCAATGAATCCTACAGCAAATGGTGGAAGGCTTACAGCAAGTGGAACATTTTTCTCTGGCTATCAGCCTGTAATAGGTACTGAGGGAACATCACCAAATGCTACAGCAGTAGATTATACTAAAGGATTTTTTGATTGTACTACTCAGACATTTCAATCAGAGGGTGATAGTGCTGTAGGTGTTTTAGCTAATAGTTTTGATTTAACTATATCTAATCCTGCTACAAGAGTAGGTTTTACAACAATAAATAGTATAGATGGAGAGCCACAATCATATAATAGAGGTAATCAAATTAATGTAACAGGTAATATATCTGTAAAGATGGATGATAATTCAGTTACTATGGTAAACAACTTTTTAGGTGGTACTAGTACAAACATATCACTTGGAAATGGTGGTGGTGGTAGTGATGGTGAAAATATTGATTTTGACATACCTACTGCAAAATTCACAGGGCATGAGTTAGATACAGCTAATGAAAATGGTGTATTTATTAATCTACCATTTCAAGCTACAGCAGATGGTTCTGGTGCTTTGGTAACTATTATAGCAACTTAATAACAGGGGGAGGAAATGAAAATAGAAGTTGATGGTCATATCATACAAATAAAACCTATATCTTATGTGGATAGGTTAGGATTACAGGGAGAGTTTGCTGATGTATATGCTAATGGTACAGATAATGTTTCACAAAAGAAGTTCAATCTACTATTAGGACATACAGCAGAAATCGCTTTTAATAACCCAGATGATTCACTTAAAGAATATCCTTATGAGGTGCAGTTAAAGATACTTACTAATATTATGAGTGAGTATTTAGGTTTGTCTGATAACCAAAAAAAATCCGATGGGGTTTAAGTTATGCTGTGTGGTTCTGGTTTTTACAGCCAGACGAACACGAACA
>Ga0208917_1000268_pt1 | contig 27851 bp, 38 predicted proteins | sample DEB08_DNA_10_FD_185500 | JGI IMG/M metagenome (GOLD analysis project Ga0208917, IMG submission 185500) | Aqueous microbial communities from the Delaware River and Bay under freshwater to marine salinity gradient to study organic matter... | ecosystem: Environmental > Aquatic > Marine > Coastal ...
CTGTTTGGTCTCCGGCTTCAAATTTACTTGTACTGCTATTCCATATTAAAACTTGGCCGTTAGTTATACCTGAAGCATCTACATCACTAAATCCTGATATAGACATATTTGCGGCCGCATCTGTTGGATTAAGGGCGAAACTGATTGTATCTGTATTTGCATTTGTTGTGGCATCTATGGCCAACCCACCTGCAAAAGTTAAATCATCGTCTTTTCTATCTGCACCTAAACTTGTTTGACCACTTACATGTATATTTGAATATGCTAATGTTGTTACATTACTTGTATCTAAACTTCCATTACCACTAGTTAAAGCATCTACAACTTCTACTGAACTTATTCTACCATAAGTATCAACAGTAATTTTAGGTATAGCAGTTGCATTACCATATATGCCGGCAGTTACACCTGTTGCTACTAGATTTAAAGTTGTGTTTGCTTTGTTACCTGTGCCTCCAGTTACAACAATCTGTCCTGAAGTTCCGGAAATACTATGTATGTAATCGCCTGTAAGCGACTCTGCTTGTGGGGAAACAATTGAAACTTCAGTAACACCTGTAATTTGTCCTTTACTGTTTACAGTAATAGAAGGTATTGTGGTAGCATTACCATGAGTTGTGGCAACATTAGTTGCATCATCAACATCAGCAATAAATATACCTGACGTATTTGCAACCAACCCACCTCCAGTTCCGGCAGTGACATTTAGTGTAAGTCCGGATTTGTTTAAACCGTTTCCAGCACTATAAACATCAAGTGTTTGAGGCCTAAATTTACCTGCCGCAGTATATACTAGTGTTTGTCCCACACTAGGAGTATATGCACCTGTTGTATCTATATCAGTTAAGGTATCTGTAGTGATATCGTATTGAGATATTTCTAAGTTTCCGCTAGGTCTTACACGAAGAAACTTACCAGCAGTAAGACTGGATACGTCTACGTCATCTAATGTTATAAAGGTATTTGCAAATGCCATCCAAGTTGTTCCTAAATTAGTGTTATAACACTATTTATCAACTTTATGCAGAAAGAATAACTTGTCTTATTTGCCCGTATGAGGAATCGTAGGTTGTGCCGTCGCCCACATGTTCTCGATCCATATACACTCTTACGAATGTATAGTTGCCTGTGAATGTATAGCATTCTGCTAAATTAGCCGGATCGTTACTGTTAAACTGTACATATCCTCCACTATTAAATTCTGTACCAGCAGTTGTTGAGGGTACAATATCAAACCAGTCTGTGGATTCAGGTGATATGGCTAAAGTTGCTTGTATGCGAACCCTACCCACAAATTGTTCGTATATAACTTGTACAGAATGTAGGCCGTCAGAATATCCGTAATAGGAATCACCTTTTACTTCAGTGCTATATTGATTCATGGTAGTGCCAGTGGCACTTAACATGTTTATACTTCTTCTGTTTATTGGCATATTTTTCTCTAATTTATATACTGTTTAAGTATTTATCATCTACTAGAAAATGATTGCCTTCAGCATCTTTAAATTCTTCACCTTCTTCTACTATTGATATACTAAGTATGAATCTAAACTTGTTAGAGTTATTTACAACGTTATGATACTTTGATGTTTTAAAATATACTGCTTGGTCTGGTTGGTAAAAGTATTCTTCTATTACTTCATTTCCCTGTTCATTATATATGCACAAAGGAGATTTACTCCAATCACCTATAATAGGAAAATTAATTGCCGCACTACGACCAAAGTCTTTGTGAATATCAAGTGCTGAATTTGGACGCATTTCTGCAAAGTAGCAACCTTTTGTAATGTATCCTAGATCTTTTAGTTGCTCGTAAAGAGTTTCCCATATATAAGGATGTTTAGTCCTACAATATCTATTCTTAATTCCTTTTTCTCTTACCCAAGGTATAGATTCAGATTCTAAAATATCTTGTAATATTTTGGTATCCCAATCTAGATCAACAAGACGAAAGTGTGTTTCCAAAACTATACTTGTTCAAGTCTTTCCATTAATCTTTCAGCACGATTAGTAACTTGTCTATACCATTTACTATCTCTGCCTTCTATTGCGGCCTGTTTCCAGTCTTGCTCTTCAAGTGCTTTCTTAAAGTTTTTAAATCCTGATAGTCTGGTTCTACCCATATTAAACATCATATTAACTAATATTTGTTGAACTTCATCCGGCCAATTACCAAAGTCTTCATATAATACTTCACATTCTGATATTGCAGTATCTAAATCCTTTTCAAAACATTCTTTAACTCTTTCCTCACTGACAGGGAAGCCTACATCTTCGCCATATTCAGGATCTGATTCTAAAACCAAATGTCCTACGCCAAATGTTGGTAGTCCAAGATGATCATGATAAACTTCGTATACCACTCCTTCGTCTATTTTTAATTGTTCAAAGACCGCTTCGCGATCTAACTTTGTGTCTTTTCCAAAAAACATATTACTTCTCCAGAAGTTTGCATTTAATAATATTTGTAATTATCTCACCGTAATTAATCTTAAGAAACGGATACATTTGATCTAACTCTTCAGATGTAACATAGAGATAATTATTATACCAAGTAGCACTTCCAAAATCATACCAATGATAATTTTTAAAAGAGCCCTTAATAAAATTTTGTAGTTCAGGTATTGTCGTTAAATTATTTGACTTACCATTCCTAGCAAAAAATACTATTTTAGTATCATATTTGTTATACCAGTATTTATCTCTATACTCAATGTCGTACCTAGAACCCTGGAGTTGACAAATATGTTCTTCATCAACTGGCCCGGAAATATCTTTTACCTCATCACCAAATAATGTAACTAATTCTTCTACTTGCCATTTTCTACTTAGGTATATATTTCTCGATTTGCTTGAAAATTGAGAATTAAAATGCCAACCGTAATTATCATACAACCAATCTGTTAAATGTGAATGGAAATCTATATCTCTAAAATTTCTATTTCCGCTAAAAGAAATTTTATAAGGAAATTTTTCATAGAATATTTTACTAGTAGGACTTACTTTAAACCCTTTAAAAGAATATCCTAATGGCTCAGTAGTATCCCAAGAGAAAGTTAAATCTTCATAATTATTACAACCTGAAGACATACTCATCGTTCTCTATATCAACAGTTATTGTTGTGTCTTTAATATCCTCAAATAAAATTTTCTTACTTAAAGGCTTTTTAATATGTTCTTCAAATACTCTTTTAAGTGGCCTTGCTCCCATACTAGGTTCATAACCATCTTCTGATAATTTTGACTTACAGGAATCTGTTAGTGTTATATTAACAGAACTTTCGTTTTCAATCAATAGTTGATTAGTTTCCACTACTAGTTTATCTACGATCATTAACATTAGATCTTTAGATAATTTGTTAAATTTAACAACTGAATCTATTCTATTTCTAAATTCTGGACTAAAGAATTTCTCAACTGCTTTACTAACTTCTGAAGCCTTTGTTTGATCTCCGAAACCAATTTTAAGTGATTCAGCACTAGCGGCGCCTAAGTTACTTGTCATAAGTAATACAACATTAGTAAAGTCTACTACTTTACCTGTAGCACCTGTTAGTTTACCGTCGTCCATTACTTGTAGCAATACTTGTAATACTTCTGGTGCGGCCTTTTCAACTTCGTCTAACAGCAATACACAATTAGGATTCTCTTCGACTTCTGCTAATAGCATACCTTGTCCAAGTTTACCTTCTGCGTGACCCACATAACCAGGAGGGGCACCTATAAGTTTACTTACACTATGCCTTTCCATATACTCTGACATATCAAACTTAATTAGTTTGCAATCTAATTCAGAGGACAATGCTCTAGCAGTTTCTGTTTTACCTGTACCTGTAGGACCTACAAATAAGAATGTTCCTATTGGCTTATTCTTTTCTCTTAGTCCTGATTTACTTAATACTATTGCTTCTACAATTTTATCTATTGCTTCGTCTTGTCCAAACACTTTAGTTTTTATTCTAGTATCTAAAGTTTTATATCCGTCTGTACTATCTACATCAATTACATCTGTTGATATATTTGATATTTTAGCAACTACTCTAATAATATCTTCCAGTTTAACGGTATCATCTCCTCTGAGTTTTACTGTAGCACCAGCGGCGTCTACAACGTCTAATGCTTTGTCTGGGAAGTGTTTATTTTTAATATACTTTGCAGATAAATCTACTGCTTTGTCAAGCAAATCTACATTATATGCTACCTTGTGGAAGTCCTCATAATAATCATTTAATCCTCTAACAATTTCTTTTGTGCTTTCTATATCCGTTTCTTGTATATCTAGTCTTGCAAATCTACGCATTAATGCTCTGTCTTTTTCAAAACTGTTTGCAAATTCATCTGGTGTTGTTGCACCTATTGTAAGTAGTGAGCCTCTTCCTAATGCAGGTTTAATTAAGTTTGCAATATCAACACTACTGCTACCTGCTGAGCCGGCCCCCATAATCATATGTATTTCATCTATAAACAATATAGCATGAGGACTGTCTTCTAATGTTTCTATAACATTTTTAAATCTTTCTTCAAAGTCACCTCTGTATCTAGTACCAGCAAGTAAGTCACCTACATTTAAACTATAAACAATTTTATTTTTAATAGCATCTGGAACTTCTCCGTCCACAATACGTTTAGCAAGTCCTTCTGCGATTGCAGTTTTACCCGTACCAGGCTCGCCCACCATAACACAATTATTTTTCTTACGCCTAGCAAGTATGTGTACTAAATCACTAACTTCATCTACTCTACCAATAAGGGGATCAATCTTTTTATTCATTGCCTCTTGGTTAAGATTAACAGTATATTCTTTTACAATTTCTAACGATTTCTTTTTGGTATCTTTATTTTCTAAATAATTAATGAATAAATTTTTATCTATTCCGTTTAAATTTAAATAATATTGTGCTGGAGAATTATCCTCACTTAAAATACTAATGAATAAATCCAATGGTTCTATCTCGTCTCTACCTGAAAATATAACTTGAGCTATTGCTCGTTGTATAATTCTTTCTATAGCCATTGTTTTCTTAGGTTGGCCTTTTGCTACTTTACTGTTTGATAATCCAGACCATTCATCATCTGCAAGATACTGATTTATATCTTCTTTAATATTACCTACATCAACACTTAACTCACTTATGGTTTTTGCTATCTCTTTGTCTTCTAAAAGATGTAAAAGTACATGCTCACAAGTAACATACTCATGCTCAGAATCTCTGGCAAGGTCTATTGCTCTATTAAAAATCTCGTCTACTGGTTTACTATTCATCATATTTTTTCTTTATATTATTTAAAAGATCTATATCTTCTTTTGCAGTTACTTTGGGTACGTCTAGTTCTAAAATAACATTCAAATTTCCCTGCACACCTCTATTAGGTATAAACATACCTAAACCATTCATTCTCAACTTGGTGCCTGGTTCAGTACCAGGCGGCACTCTAAGTTGATATACTTTTCCGTCTAAATGCGTAATATTTACATTACACCCTGTTATAGCATCAAATACATTTATATTATGTCTCATGTACAACTCTGGTCCTTTACGACCCCAATTATGCGGAGCATCTACATGTATTCTTACATATAAGTCGCCTGGAGGAAGTTCCCTTATTCTAACAGGACCTTTACCGGGTATCCTGAGTTTATCACCTTCATCTGCACCTTGTGGTATTGATACATCTAATTGTGTATATCCTGTATTTACAATCATATTAGTTCCGGTATATGCTTGTAATAATGTAATAGTTATATCAACTACTCCATTAGGATTTGTTTCAGGCCTACGTCTGGCTCCAAATATGTCGCCAAATATAGACTCGAACGGGTTACCTCCTCCAAAGCCGTCGAACTGATCAAAAGGATTAGGGTTATCATATTGAGCCCTTTTGTCTGGATCACTTAGAACTTCGTATGCTCCTTGAATCCTTTTAAACTGTTCTTGATCACCACCTTTATCAGGATGATGCTTACTCGCAAGTTTGCGGTATGCTCTTTTAATATCCTGTTCTGTGGCATCTCGTTGGACGCCAAGTGTTTCGTAGTGATCCATATTCTTATTATACTGCCTTATAGTTTAGAAGTCAAGAAAAAGGGTGCCAAAAAACACCCTTTATTCTGTTCTTGGTATCGTTTAGAAAACGTATTTAAGTCCAAGTTGTAAACGGTAAGTACTTCTATAGTAATTGGTAACTTGGTTATCAATTCTATCTATGTTCATACCATAAGCAGGTCTGTATTCATATGACCAACTACCATCACCATTGTTGATAGGAGTTGCTTCTGCAATACTTCTTGCTGTTCCGTTTGCTTTGGTTTGTTTACCCCAATCGCTATCAAGCAAGTTGAGTAAGTTTTCGACATCAAGTGTAATTATAAATTTATCCTTGTCTGTTAAACCTAGTCCAGGAAGTTCCTGTGTAAATTTAAAGTCAAGTCTATAATTCCAATCTGTTTCAAACTCATTAATTGGTGCAAAACCACCTGCATACTTACCTAACCCTGAGGCGGCAATGTAGGCATTAAAGTCGTCTGCAAACCAACTTGGTATAATTACGTCAGTTCCAGATCCGTCTGGGACATAGAATGCCGCAGTTTCATCTCTTGTTGACTCAGTATCAAGACCCCATAAAGCACCATCTTTGTATTGTCCTAATGTGTATGAGAAAGGCTCACCACTAATAGCACTTACAATAAATGTAAATCTACTTGGAGAATTTTCAAACCAGTTAGCAGTATAGTTACCTACAAAACTAAATGTATGTTCTCTTTCGTAAACTGATCTATGCATTACATCTTCATTAAAGTCATCATACTTAGTAGTATACTTAAAGTTAGAAATATTTCTACTTGAAGTTAAGTTACCAACAGTATCAACATCTTGCCATGTGTAGTTTGCATAAAAATCAAACCCATTGTCAAATGCTTTACTTACACTAACTGCAAACAATTCGCTTTCGCCTTTGTCTGTGTTAGTTAGTAACATGTCGTAACCCATTCTATCAATGAATCTTTCCATTGCTTTACTACATAAACTATAGTCTGCATATATATCTCTGCCATCTGGTCCAACACCAATTGGTAAGTTGGTAACAGGAATATCACAATTGGCTACACCGGCAAATGCTGGGTTACCAAGTCTTAGTTGTTTGTAGTGTAAGTCTTTGTCAGTTCTAGTCATTAAGAAGTCTGCACTCATATAGTATCCATCGCCCATTACCCAATCAGCACCTACGGAAAGTTTTAACTCTCTTGGTAACTCAAAGTTTGGATCTAGGATATCTGCGTATGCAGGTCTAAAACCAGGTTGACCAGGCTGGTAAATGTATTGATCAAATACTGATGTATCAAAACCATCGAACCCTGCGGCCGCTGATAATGGTACGTTAGCATTTTGGATACCAATACCGTCATTACTGAAAGTACCGCCCATCCATACATTAGGTCTACCACCTGTAAAGTATCCAGCACCACCCCTGAATGTTACATCACGGAAAGCACCGAAGTCATCTGCGTCATAAACAAAACTTACTCTAGGTAAAAATACATCTTTACCGTCTAGACTGACATCATTTCTAATACCATAATAGCCGTTAAGTGTATCATTATACTTAGGTGCATCGTCCATTGAGATTTTCTCATAACGTGCGCCGTAGTTAAGTGTAAGTCTATCACTGTAATCCCAAGTATCTTGAACATAGTAACTAGTTGTTTCTATTTCAAAGAAAGCGGCACCATCGGCTGGATTACCACTTGGGGAGTTTCTATAGTCAATGCTATATGGATTCTTGTTCTCAAAGTCCTCAATACTTGCGTATTCAAGAACACCGTCTGAGTATGCAACGAACCCGTTTGCTACATCAACACCATTTTTAGAAATACCTGCAACCAATTCGTGTGAGCCAATTAAGTATGATAATTCAAACTCTAGTTCACTTGATTGTGTTTCTAAAAAGTTGTAATGTCTAAATGGATCAGGTCCTACTAGGACTTGTGGTCCTCTATCGCCTTCTCCTAACTCTACGATTGCTCTCATAAAGTCATCGCCACCAACACTTGCTTGTGAAGTTTCAACAAGTCTATCACCATATCTAAATGTAGTAGATAGTCTGTCGTTCCAGTCACTAAACACTTGGAAACTGTCTGCTGATAAGTCAGTAGTTTTAATATAGTTACCACTTGTAAGTGCTAATACTGTATTTGAACCACCGTACTCTCTAACGTCATTGTTTTCTGATGTTTGTCTTGTGTAAGTTGCTCTGTGTGAGTCATTAATGTTCCAGTCTAGTTTGATAAGGCTATCTTCATCAAGTAATGAATTAACACCACCTGAGGCCGAACCTGCATCATACCCATACACATCATTTGCAATAGCAATGATTCTGTCTGCGTCTGCTACAGTTACACCATCAACTTCTCTAAGGGCACCACTACCTGATGCTCCCCAGATGCCTGGTTCACTTTTCTCAAATTTGTCATAGTTTACAAAAAAGAATAACTTATCCTCAAGGATAGGTCCGCCTAATGTAAAACCTTGTGTGTCTTCCTCAAACTCACCAACAGTAAGTTCTTGCCCGTCAATCTCATCTCCAACCCAACTATCGCTAGTTGTAAAGCCGTAAACAGAACCTGACAGTTCGTTGGTACCTGACTTAGTAACAACGTTAATAACACCTGCTGTTGACCCTGAGTCTCTGACATCATAGTCTACAACACTAACAGATACCTGCTCTACTGAGTCAAGTGATAGAGGAGATTTAACTCCTGGATAACCACCATACTCTAGACCAAAGTCATCTGATTGGCCAATACCATCCACTTGGAAGGAACTGTACCTTGCATTAGTACCTGCAATCGAAATACTTTCAGTATCATCGCCATTAAAAGAAATACTGTAAACATTCACAAAAGGTTGTGTTGCTACTGCATCTTTAATGTCTCTGTTGACACTGGCAATATCCATAATCTGATCGCCGGTTAATGTACTTCTAGGTCCTGTAACAAGACCTGAAGAGTCTATTGCTTGTCCAACAACAACTAATTCTTCTACTGCATCTGTACTTCTAAGAGTTAAATTAACTCTGGAAGTTTCAGACAGTTCAAGATAAATGTTGTCTAACTCAGCATATCCATCTGTACCAAAAACAACGATCTTATAAGGACCGCCAACACGTAGATTCCTTGCAAGGAACACTCCGTCTTCGTTTGTTATTTGGGTTGACGTTGAACCTGAGGGTTCATGGATAACGGAGACGTCTGCTCCTGATACTTCTGCACCTGAAGAGTTGTAAATTAACCCTCTAATTGCTGAAGTAGTTTCTTGGGCGAATACCGGAACACTCATTAAAAGTGTGGCGGCTAACCCAAGGAATAGTTTGCGAATATTCATAACCACTCCTGTGTTTCGCTCATAATACATAAAGTATTATCATTGTGTGAACAAAATTAGGCTTATGCCTAACCAATTTTTGTAGATAAAATCTACACTCATATTTATAGGGCCATACCTTATATTAGGTATAAAGTGGTGTGAAATAGGGGAATTGGAAAATTTAAATATGTGTTAAATTTAGTCGTCTTTTCCAAACACTTTAGGTGCAAGTTTTGTAAAGGCATTATTATCTTTTACTTTAAGTTCAGCACCAACACCTTTCTCTCCGTTGGGTAGTGTGACTTCTCTGTAATAAACAATAACTTCGCCCATTTGTTTAATGTAACGTTTAATCTCTTGCATATCCTCAGCCATAACTTCGTAGTCACCCACTGATGTAGCAACAAATACAACGTCACCGTTATTTTGTTTTCTCATTTCATCAAGGAATCTATCCAAGTAGGTGTAGCCTTCAGGCCAATCTGGATTATCTCTTTCTGATAACTCACAAACTTTTGGCCTTTTGAGTTCTTCTACACCATTCTCATCATATCTTTTTGGTTCAAAGGAGATTGATTTTTTACAAGGATTTGTAATCACTGCCTCTGATATAACATACCAAGTAGGTGCGGTAAGTTCTAATGGACGTGGTAATGCAGGTTGCATTATATCAATCTTTAAAGGTTTAGAAACTATTTCAACTGGTCTTGTACCAAATGTTGAACACCCACTAGTCAGGAATAACAGGAGTGTCAAGCTCAAAAATTTGCTGTGTGTCATCTTCTAATCCCTCAAATACGGCTTCGGAAGCCTTGTTAAATCTGTTTTCTATTAGTCCTGGTTTTGCTTGTGCCAAACTATTTAGATTGTGTTTTGCGAATATTTTTAAATACTCTGCTTTTTCTTGTTCTATTTGTGCATTTACTCTTTGTTGATTTTGTAAAGCCTTGCCTTGCTTTTCAAAGTTTTCTTGCAGAGCAATCATAGCCGCCTTTTGTTCTTCTACTGCACCTTCAAGTGCCATGTTATTGGCTTTTAATGTTATGTTTTCCTGATATAAAAAATATCCGCCAATGCTTAATAATAAAATTATGCCTATAAAAAATTGATTCATCTGTGTCTAACTCGCTTTAGTTACAAGTACGTCCTTGTGTTTTGGATTATAAATTACAACATACTCATCTATGGGTAATGCTTTCATTTCTCCAAGCATTGCATTTAGTTTTGCAAATGCAATTTTATCATGTTCTAGTTGTATTGCAGATTCGGATATACCAAGTTCTGACATTACATCTGGACCGTGTCCAAAATTTACTACTTCTAGAGTCGCTATGTCTCTAGAACCTCTGATGTGTAATTTATTATCATTTATTCCTGCTTCTAAAATATTGCTATCCTTAAGGAATTCTAAAATCTTATTACTATTATCTTTGGCTTCTTCTTCTAATCGTGTTTGTTCTTCTTGTTCTTTGGCTTCTTGTTGCTTAGCCATAAATTCTTCTGAACTTAAATAATTTGTATTATCAAGTTGTACAAAATTCAACAAGGAATCATCGTTTAATAAAATGTTATCTTCATTAAATACTGTACTAACTTCCCACTTTAATTTACCTGTAAGCCTTTCAACTTCTTTTACTAACTCTTTTACATTGTTAAGAGCATTTTCGTTTCTGTCAATCTCAACAAATACCATATAAAAATTATCTGTATTTGGATTAGGAGATACTTCTACATCTCTAACTTCAACGACACTTGTATTTAAAAATTTATATAAATCTTTTCCTGGTTTACTATCGTTAATATGAAAACCAAGTACCATAACATCTTGTGAGTCACCTGTCTTAGGCTCATACTCATCTAAACTTAATCTTTTAAGTACAGTATTTTTAAGATCACCTTCTGCTAATGGCATTATATTGCTCCAAAATTATTGCTTTTAACATCAGCAACATCTAATTGCGCCTGTGTATCAATTGTATCAGGATTTGTTTGCTCTTCTTGTTCGTTGTGATGAGGTTTTTTGTCGTATAATTTGTCTATGTACTTTCTAGGAATATCTATTTCAACAACCCAAACTGGCTGTGATGTTGTTTTTGCTTTATATCTTGTTCCGCCGTCTGGTTTTATATTAACCTCAACATCGTCATAGGTTTTAACCTTTACTGGTCTTATAAGTGTATCTTTTTTATATTTTACTAACATGTCTCTGCCCAGTAATCTTTTTACTGCATCTGGATCAGGCATGTCTTCTCCCATGTACATTAATTTAATTGTTGCTCTGTGCCTATTTAAAGTTGGTCCCTCTAGTATTTCTCCCCTTCTCCAATTCTTGAAGGCAAAAATATTAAGCTCATCTAAAGTTTTTTCAAACTCCATAAGCATATCTAGAAGTGTGTTATTATTAGAGACTTCTACAATTTTATCATTTAATACTTTTAGTTCTATAGTCATACAACTATTTATCTATTTGATAACAACTGTTATTAGTACCTTGAGTTTGATAGTAAGTAATATATGTAATATGATAATCAACCATATAAAAAGTTGGAACACTAACACATTGTTCAACCGTGTAGGGCAATTTCCCTGTCACGGTTTTTTTATGGCTTATACAAGGAGAAATTCATGTCAAGAAAGGCTAGAAAACAGAATGCAAACAAGTACAGAAAACAAAAAGGAGGAGATTATTTGAAAGTAATACAGGGCGGCGTCTTACAACGTCAGAGACAAAAGGAAGTTAATATCGTACCCAGAAACTTCCACCAAGATGACTTACTTGGTTTAATAGAGGACAAAAACATCAACATAGTGTTTGCCACAGGACCAGCAGGTACGGGTAAAACATTCATTTCAACATTAGCAGGTATCAAAGTATTAAAAAATAATAAGATAGATAAATTCGTAGTTACGAGACCAGCAGTATCTGTAGACGAGCAACATGGCTTTTTGCCAGGCACACTACAGGAAAAAATGGCTCCATGGACTCGTCCTATTATGGATGTATTTGAAGAATACTATTCGCCAGATCAGATTGAATACATGTTGAACGACAATAAGATTGAGATAGCACCGTTGGCTTATATGAGAGGTAGAACGTTTAAGAACTCATATATTATTGCAGATGAAATGCAAAATGCTACGGACAATCAGATGAAAATGTTATTAACTAGAATAGGAGATAACAGTAAGTTGATTGTGACAGGTGACTTAGCACAACACGAACGAGGTTATGAAAGTAACGGTTTGAAATGTTTTATTGAACGTTTAACTAGATTGGGTTCAGAAAGAATCAAAGTAGTACAATTTGGAAATGCGGATATTGAAAGACATCCGGTAGTAACGGAAGTATTAAGACTGTATAACGAATCTTAAGAGTTATTCATTTCTAATTCAATAAGTGTGGCCGCTAGATTTATTTCTGGGTCAGCACATGAGACACTTTTGACTAGACCATTACGGATAATTACAACTGCTTGATCTTGTTTCATAACACTATCTCCCCATAGAGATAAGTTACGATACATAAACTTGTAGACATCATCATACTCTTCTGGCCTTGCTTGGTTGCAGATTAGTGTTCTTGCGTCTTTATATTGTCCTGCTTTGAATAATTCTATAGCACTAAGCATCCAATCACTTGTAGAGCCATCTCCATCCTGTGGCTTTTGTAAGGCGCCATCTACTACGTTCTGCTGTACGAGGTTAATACTTTTACGCAAGTCAGGATAACTTGCTTGTACATAAGTGTCTAGTGTTTCTAAGTCTACTTCTACACCCTCATCTATACAAATCTGTGCCAGCCTGGCTGTAAACTCTGTTATGTCTAACTTTTCAATATGGAAGCCTTGACATCTACTATGTAGTGCAGGAATAATTCTTTGTGGGTAGTTACAAGTTAGAATAAATCTACAACTAGTGTGATACATTTCCATAACTCCACGTAGAGCCGCCTGACCATTAGGAGTAATATAATCTGCCTCATCTAGTAATACATATTTTAAATCACCAAAAGGCATAGTGCTACTAAAGTTTGTGATCTTGTTTCTAATTGTATCTACATTGTTTTCGTTACTAGCATTAATTTCTAGTATGTCCATGTCATTAACTTCTAACTCATTAAGTAAAACTTTTGCAAGTGTAGTCTTACCTGTTCCAGGGGCACCACTAAATAGCAAGTGTGGTAGTGCCCCTTCTTGTACCCAGCCACTTACCTGCTGGCGTTGACCCTCATCTCGAAACACATAGGTACCTATGTTTGAGGGTCTGTATTTCTCTGTCCAAAGTTCTTTCAATGTATTACCTTCTTTTTATCTACTTCTTGTTGAGTGTCAACAATTAACTCGTCAATATCTGTGTTTCTTATTTCATCTATTATAGCAAGAAAATCTTCATCAGTCAAATGTAATTTTAATGATTTAATTGCTACTGCAAATATTACACTTGCTATTACTACGGGGTCTTCTTTTTCTTTAATATAATCAGCAAATATAACATCTACACGATTTAGTATTTCCATCATCTTTTCATCAGTCATTTGTTTGATCTTTTTTTGCATCTAGTTTTTCAAAAGTTTTACTGTACCACTCATTGCTACAATATGCATCACAAAACGCATGACCTTGATCAGCAGTATAATATTTTATATTTTCCACAATTAGTTGCTTACCACAACTAGAACATTTTATACTCATTAACTTAATATCTCTACAGAAGAAGTATCGTTATAATTTCCGTCCTTAGTAAATTTTCTGTTAATTGTAGTTCTTTTAATACCGTGCTGTGTATATTCGTATGAAATAAATTCTTGTTTTAACAAATTTTCTCTTGGTTGTTCAAAAATTAAATCGTTAGCATAATCACTAATGATTCTTGCTGATTTAGAAAATTCGCCTTTTGTTTTTTTATCTCTATGCATGTGTTTTATTATACATTATTTACATACAATGTCAAGACATTTCTGATAATAGTTTTGTAAATAAATCCGACTGAATATCCCATAAATGTTTTTTGCTAATAAATAAATTTTTATTATGCCTTAATCTATCTATTATGTCTTGTGTAGCAGATTCAGGAAAACTATATAACGTATCTATAAGTCCTATCATTCTTCTATCTATATTTGTCTGATAATCAAATGCTCCTTTCCAATAATCTCTGAACATGTCAAAACCTAATTTTTCATTTGCTTTATGTACAAATGGTAATCCATTTATAAACATAGGCATACCAAATACAAATCCTTTACACGTCTTTTCACTAAAATCATTATAGCATACCTCATAAGGTTTGGTTGGGTCCATAATAGAAAAAGTTTCATTAGCAATGTAGATAAAAGATTTATGTAATAAACTTTGTGGGAAACTTGTATGAGGAGTTTGTGTAAAATTTAATTTATTTTTTTGTGTTCTTATATCTTGTTTAGGAAAATTAAAAGAATAATTCCAAGGATAACTATTATACTTTGGAGTTGAACCAAAGTAATCTAAATATTTTCTAGTGTCCTGCTCTCGTAACATGTGATTACGTTCCACTGGAGATTTTCTATTCCAGTCTTTAAAACTATTCATGTTCCATTCTGTATCTCGTAACATGCCTCGTTCATAAAGATGTACTATCATTTTGGCACGTGATGCTCTGAATTCATTGTTGGGACAGAAATATCTTATAGGACCGCTTTTACCTTTATGTGTAAAGATTACATTAGGGTCTTTTAGATAATCACTTTCATGTGTTCTTAATGTTCTTAAAAACCAAAACGTATGATATGCTAAACTTCCTGTGACACTTTTAAAACCTATAGTGTCCACAAATTTATCGTTGTGATCCCAACCTATTGTAGAACAATGAAAATGCCTGTACTCTATTTTACGAATACATTCAACATCACTTTCCGGGCCAAACCTTCCTGGTAGTAGACTTTCATTGTTATAGTCAAAGACTAAGGCAACATTTTTTTGTTCATTGTATCTATATAGATTTTGCAAATAGTTAGGTTCAATTTCGTCTAACATTTTAAGTAATGCAACGTTTAAAGGTACAAAAATTATATTTAATTTACCAGATTTAATATTAACATCACTATATGATTCACAAATATTAACTTGAAAATCTATAGGTATTTTATAGTTTGGATCTATAGGGCATTGATACTTCTTTATATATTTAAGTGCTGATAGGGTATGATTAAAATTATTACCTTTATATTTGTCTTGGGTAATATTTGCTTCTGAAAAACATTGATGGAAGATACAATTAATCATCTCTATAGTTACTATTATATTTAATAATATCGTTTAAGACTTTTAGTTTTTTCGTCTTTAATTTACTATAATATAATAATGCTTTTGTATCTTTAGGGAAACAATGTCCTCCAAAACCTTTTTGACCATCAGGCCCAGGAACTTGCATGTGAGTGTCTCCCATTCTAGGATCTCTTTTTATCATATCAGTAAATTGTTCCCATGATGATCTAGCACCACTATCATCATATAGTTCTTTTAACTGATTGAACCAAATAACTTTAGTTGCTAACCAACTATTAATAGTATACTTGATAAGACTTGCTGTAATTAAATCTACTTTAAATGTAGGAACAGTTTTAACTGAACTATGCCTTACATAGGCTTTCTCTACAGTATCACAATCGCGCCACTTGCCTCCTAGTACTTGCATGTGAGGATTTATAAAGTCTTGATGTGCATTTGCTTCTGTGAGGAACTCTGGATTATAGACTATTTTTAATTTAAAATCTTTCTTAAATTTTGTTAGATGTTGGGGTGTGATTGTACTTTTAATTACAATTATACCTCTATATTTTAAAACAGATAATTTTTCTAATGTGTCTCTTGCTATACTAACATCAACATCTTCGTGTGATTCTTGTTGAGGTGTAGGCACACATATGAAGGTTATAGAGGGGTCAAAGTCTTCTACTAGTTGTTGTAATGTATTATTATTCTGATTTGGGTCAACTATAAACTGTTGTGTATCTACATCAAACCCGTTAGCCACTGCTGAGCCAACAAAACCGTGTCCAACTATTCCTATCTTTAAATTAGTAGAACTCATAATACGAATGCTCGTTTCTAGGATGGTTATTATCTACTTTGTAGAAAAATCTACTATTACATAATTTTTTATACAATGCTTGTTCAGGCTTTATAAACACATCGAAGTCTTCTTTGCCTCCTAAAATATCAAATACAATATCATCAACGTGGCTAGACAAGGGTGATACGTGGTGGATTGGAAATAATACATCAAATTCTTTTGCTCCAAAATAGGATAAGTCATTGAGTTCTACTATAAGCAAATTATCTAAATTGTGTGTGTCTGCCATTTGCATAAACTCATCTATAATACCTAACCAATTTCCAACATGATAATCTTCATTGAAAGAAAAATCAATGTTTGTAATACCATTTTTATATCCACTTTGCCAAAAGTCAAAAACTTCATGCAGTGCATATTCCCATGCTTCAGCAGTATGCCAATATGCTAACATAGTGTCTAGTTCTATAACTTCGCTTATATTTGTTTTTGATTGGCGCCTCAATAAATTGCCTAAATCAATCAGAGAATGATTTAACACAATTTCTTTTATGCCCGATATATACCTATGTGCTGGGTGTCTAATTATAAAATTTAATGTTAAGCCTTGTTGAAATTTTGTTTCTATGTCAACTCTAGTCGGCTCTATCTCTTTGAAAAATTTTGTATTTTCTAATTCCCAACCCTTAAGAACTTGACTTGCTGTCTTACCTGCAGTTATTAAAACGTTATCTTGTTTTTCATTGATAACTTTTAGTAATGTGCTAAAACTTAACATTATGGTACAAATGGAACTCCTTGTTCCTTGCCTGATAATCTTTCAACTGCTCGTTCCTCTCTTTTCTCTTGTAACCATTCTTCTTCACCTGAATAGGTAGGGCAGTCTTTTTGTTGTAGGAGTCTTTCACATTCCATTTTGATTTCGTAAATCTTTTGCTTACACCCCCAACCATTAAATCCGTCTATACGTGGATCAGTCATTACACCGTACCATTGCCACAGTTGCTCTTTGATTGCTTTAGGTCCTGTTTTTTCTATGTAAGGCATTTTAAATTGTTTTCTTTTGTACGAACTCTATACCATTTGCATCTTTAATGTTTAGTTGATCAGTTGGCTTCTCATCAGATACTGCTAAACATCCTACTGGATCTAGTTTCCAAATCTTTTGATCTGGTTCTAATCTATCATCTGGTGCCTTAAATCCTTCAGTCCATCTGCCATACTCAACATAAACCCATTGTCCAGGTTCTAACCAATCTATATCTGGGCCTACTTCAAATACTTGAAACCATCTTGGCACAATACCTGATTCTTTACCTATTGTGGATTTTACAATAATACCGGATTGGGTTTGTTGATCACCGAAATCACCGTTGATTGCTAATATATTATCGCTATAAGCCTTTAGTCTCGTCATCTGATGCATCTTCCTCTGTGTAGTATGGAACCATTTCTATATCACCGTTAGGAAGTTCAACTTCTCTGAAGCCCAGTGGCTCCTGCTCGTCAAAACTCTCACCTTGTGGTGCCTTTGGTTCTGGTTGTTGTGTGTCTGGTTTAGATGTTCTTACGTTTTCTTTTTGTGTTTTGGCTGTTTTAGGTTCTTGTACAGGATCTGGTTTTAAACTGCCTCCTGCATCTGGTACAGGACCTTTAAGACTGACTTGCTCTGTACTGCTTCTTGGATTATCCTCATAGTATGCTCTAACTCGTTCTTCTGCTTTCTGAGTTATCTCTCCGGTTTTTGGATCTCTAACATTTCCGTCAGCATCAGTGCCAGTATTACCTACCGCAGGGACTTCGCCCTGTTGTGCAAACAACTGGTCTAAGTCTATAATTTGTCCGTTGTTAGTTCTACGTTGTACCATTATTTTAAAAATTCCTTTATATCTAAGTTATATTTATAACTATCGACCTTATGTACCCCCAATAAATAGAGCACATAACTGGAAACTGAACTGCCTCTTCCTACTCCCCATACTAAATTATGCTTACGCATAGTGTCTATAATATAGATCAACAGTTGCAATATAGGGTATAAGCCACGTTCTTTATACATAGCAAGTTCCATATCTACTCTGGCGGTTTTGATTTTTACATCTTGTCCTGATGCCGGCATCTTACTATGTATAAATTCCTCTACATCTAATTCTTTATAATGTAAAGGTATATTAAACTCTTTACTTATACTGGAAATATCTGATATAGTATTAAGCTCTAATTCAGTTGCAACCTTATTGAACTGTTCTATATCTTTAAAAGGAACATCAGTAATATCCTTACCTCGATAAAGTAATTCAATACCAATATGCTCATCTGCTAGATATTTTTCCATGCTTACATTATATAACAATATTAATCAAATGTCAATGTCTAAATTACTTAAACCTGATAAAACATCTCCGTCCATAACCATTTGCATAGGATGTTTCTTACCAAAGAATTCATTAGTAGTCCAAGTATCTTCTTCTAAATTATAATCCCACCATGGCGAGTATGCTAGTACCAAATGTGTTCTAGGTTTACTACTAAACCTTGCTGTATAAACTTTATGAGGTATTGTATTATTGAATGTGTATGCCCAGCCTTTATCTAGGAATATTGGTTCGCTTCTATTTTCCATTCTAAAGAAATATGTATTAGATGTTTCTATGGGTATGTTTATTCTAATTGCAAAATGATGTGGCCCGTCACTGTGATAGTTTCTATTTTGTTCCAACATTGATTCTGTGTTGCCATGGCATGTAGCGACTCTGGATCTCATTAAAGTTCTTTTACCACAATCTAAAAGTCGACCTATAGACTTAAACTTACTTGCCTTGGTACGTTTAATCATACCATGTGAATCCCAATAACTGTTTTTAGTTTGCACAGGTTTATAATTATGTGTAGTAAATTTGCCTGATTCTAAATTAGGATCACCAAAGGTATTTTGATGTTCGGGCAAGTTATCTATATGATTTGGATTATATACTAAACTAAATCCTGTATATGGACTTTTAATATTTTCTCCTTGTCCTTTATGGACCCAGCCATAATCTCCATATAGTTGTTTTGCTTCTTCAACATCGTTTGTTAATTCTTCACAATCCCAATTATGTTTCATTCTGAATATATCAGGCATCTGGTAAGAATGAGAAACATCTTCCCATGCTTCTTGAGTATTAGAGTTTTTTAAAATATATTCCCAAACTGTAATATCGTTAGGAACATCACAAACATTTATTTTCACTTGTCTGGATTCTTAGGAACAAGTCTTGGCTTAGGAGTTTTCTTAGAAAAGTCTACTTCTATTAATTGTCCTTTGTCATCAGGAGAAGTTGTTGTCATTTGTTGACGTACTGATTCTTCAATCTCAATAATTGCTCTTTCCATTCTTTCTGCAGATAGATCATAATTGGTTTTTCTCCAAGTATCAAGTTCTTCTTTGCTTTCTGCTATGTTATCAAACGTACTAAAGTCTCTTCTATACCACCAAGGTTTTTCCCAGAAACTTAATTCACCTAACCAATCTTTTATATCCATAAGCATAGGATATTCAAAGTCTGTATTTACAAAATTATAATCTAGGTCGTCAACAGTATCTTTTAAGGATATCACATCTACCATACTGTTTTCATGTATAATAGCATTTAGTTTACAATGTAATGCTGATATTAAGGTTGCTTCACTTAAACTAGGTAAGAACATAAAATTATTGTCAAACTCACAAAAGTTTTTTTCTGCTAGTGCTTTACCTTCAAAGTCGTATATAATACTTTGATGTAGTTGATCCCAAAGGAACGTATTAGCAATTTGAAAACTCATGTTTTGATGTATGTATGCTGTATCGTAATTCTCTCCCTCTTGTGCCTCTGTTTTTAATCCATACTTTATTTCATAAGTGTGTGACCTAATCTGTTTTGTGTCAGTATCAATTACTGTACATCTTACTGGTATTGTTTTAGTTACTATCAGTTCGTTCATTGGTTGCTCCAAACTTTGGTATGGATATATCTATCTTACTGGGATTATTTATAGACTCCACCTGCTTTACAGGTACAGGTTGTGGCGCAAGTGATTGTGTCATACGATCAGTTGCCTTTTTAATTTTTTCTTGTTGTTTAGAAATTTTATCACCACTATAAAAGGAAACCATTTCCACAAAAGTATCTCGTTCTGAATAGTCAGGAGTATAATCAACAGAATCAATCTCACCTATATTCATTACATCAGATGATTTTTCATTCTTAACTTTTTCTCTCATTATTCTTGCTTGGTATTCCATTGAGCAAAAATCTATCATGTCTTGAATTTGATACCATATGGGTGTTTCTGATTTTACTGTAAATTGTTTCTTACGAAGTGTTTCTATCTCAGTAAGTATTTTGTCTGTAGACATGTCGTCTATTTTAAAATAATAATCACTCATCTATATTCATCCTAAAGAAAGCCATATCAGAGTTTTGCCTAAATCTAATTTCCTTTCCTTTAACTTGAAAGTCATCTTCTGTCATTCCAATCATATCACATATAACATCTGTTTTAATATCAAATGAATCTTTTAATTTAATTCTGTTTGGACGCCAGTCCATCCATAAATCAAATTTTGTTTTAGATTGACTCATAGTAACTATCAACTGTGTGTTCTTTTATTTTTAAATAATTTTTACGTTGTCTAAAAATTAAATCTGCATTAGTAAACTCCAACATGTTTTCTATAGTATAACTGTTTTCGTTACCCCATGCTTTACAATTATATGTATGTATCTTCCAATTTAATTTAGTTCCAAAGTTTTCGTTTTCGATTAATTGGAATTCTGGGAGATCAAAATTATTAGCAACAAAATATGCAGTTGCTTGAAAAACATCTTCCGTATCACATACAATGGTTATTTTTTCTGATTTATGTTTTGCACATAAGATAGAAAATCTTTTACTAGGGCTTATAAGTGTAGTATACTTTTCAGTATCGCTTTCTACAGTAAATCCTATTGTTTGATAGTGTGCAATCATTTCAGGAGAATTATGTATTATTTTTATTCCTGATATTTGTTGTAAATGTCGTTGAGAAGGAGTTAAAGAATCGATGTTATTATAACACATTTCTAGACTTTTGCCTATTTGATTTTCTTGTATAATGTATGTGTCTAATCCATTTGGATTTTCTACTTTAAAGAAATCACTGGAGGGATCTAATTGAGCATCTAGATTTGTTATATCATTTACATCACCAATAAATCCTAACCCGGTAACTGATGGAGAAGTATTTGTATTTTCTTCTCTTAACATAATTATACATTTTCTTAATGCCCAGAATCCCACAAAGTCCATTGCATGTTGACTTCTGTGTACAAATCCTATCTGTTGTAGTGTTTTATAAACATTTTCTTTTTCACTTACAAATGGATCGTATGTTATTTCTATAAAACTAAATTCAGCCATTATCTTTTAATTTGTTAAGTTCTCTGTTTACTATTCTTTCAAAGTCTTCTATGTCTGGCATTGTGTCATAGCCTGATACAAACTCTTCTGACGTCTCACAACTATTGCAACATTCATCTGTGCCGCACTTGTCATGTAGTACACCTTCCTCGTCAAAGCCTTCTTTATCAACTTTTTTAGGTGGTATATACGTTTGAGGTTTAAATTTTTTTAATTCGTCCATACATATATTTATGCATTTAAGAATTAAGTTTTTTACGAATCAGGAATCTGTAATCTAAGATTTATAACGTATCGCATGCCTTCATATAACATCTTTACTTCATGTGGTTCACCATACCAATATGCTACGGCGTCCCCAGGAGCAAGTTTTATTTCCTCATCGTTGACAGTCATTTCACCGCCTACGTATGCAGTAGGTTCTGTTAATTGAATTATAAGGCTAACGTTTTGTTCTGGTGTTCCTGGTTTACGACCATCTATATGTCTCCTAAAATGTCCGCCTTTTCTGTATTTTAAAATTCTATTTGATGCTACTGTTGTGCCTTCAGGTAATTTATCCTTTATACTGTCCCAAATAAATTTAAATTCTTCATCATTATATTTAGATAATAAAACTAAACCCCTGTTATGCGATACAGAATATCTTTCAGATGTTATTCCATTTACAGTGACTTGATTTACACTTTGTTTATACAGTTGCAAAACATCAGGTATAAGATCTACATCTAGTAAATTTTTAAATATTTGCATTTACTCTCTGTTTGTAATTATTTCATCAACTAACCCAAAGTCTAAGGCTTCTTGTGAAGTCATAAAGTTATCTCTATCCATTGCCGCTTCAAACTCTTCGTAAGTTTTACCTTTGGTATTATGTTTTACATAGGCTTCGGTAAGTTCCTTTTTAATTCTTATGATTTCATTTGCACGAATTTGTATGTCACTGGCTTGGCCACTTGCACCACCTAATGGTTGATGTATCATATGTCTAGCACCAGGCAATATAAAACGTTTACCAGGAGCACCTGCGTTAGCAAGGAAACTACCCATACTAGCCGCTTGTCCCATAACAATAGTTGAGACGTCTGGTTTGATGTACTGCATAGTGTCATACATTGCCATACCACTTGTTACGGTTCCGCCTGGACTATTAATATAAAAATTAATATCAGCATCTGGATCTTCTGCTTCTAAGAAAAGTAACTGAGCACAAATACTATTTGATACTGGGTCATTTACTTCACCGTTTAAGAACACAATACGTTCCTTTAAAAGTCTGCTGTAAATATCATAACTGCGTTCGCCGTTAGATGTTTTTTCAATTACATAGGGTACAAAATTCATTTACTTCTCCGTTACTGTTATTTAACTCTTTTGTGTATATGATTAATAACACTCTGGAGACCTCTTTGTCTCTGAGTAGTTAATAATCTTGCTAATGGAACAAAGGTATTAAATTTAGTTTCTAATACCTCACTACTGGTCATACCACTAAAAGTATCAATAACAATTTGTCCTAATCCTTGCACCATATGTGCATCGCTGTTAATGTCAAACTGCCATGTACCTTTAGAATTGTCACTCCATAGCCATAAGGAACTTTGACAACCGTCCACAAAGTTTTCTGAATGTCTAAAGTCCTCGGTTGTTTTTGGTTGTCGTTCTTTTGATAAGTCTAACAGGTGGTCATAGAAATAGTCTATATCTAATACCTGTATAGATTCTAAATGTTCATTAAGATCCTTTAGCATAATTTGTATTATACACTAAAAGTAAAGATAGTCAAGTACTATACTGTTTCAGTAAAAGCAATATTTTTCATTGGGTCAACTAAATCAAACTCTGCACCACTAGTGAGTTTAACCAATGTAGAAATATCTGAATCAGTTGCTTTATAAACTTCTAAATTCTCTTCTGCATCGTCTAGTTTTTGAAAGTACACAACATAATTTGCTGAATCGTTAATACCGTCTGCAGGATTATCTATTCTGTGGATAGGTATGTATCCCTCAAAACTTGAGGGTGGATTAACTCCTCCTGCTGATGCTGGTCCTATATGTGTGCCAACAGCAACGTCGTCTGCTGAGCTTACTACCGTGCTTTTACTTGCATACCAATTTGCTACATTTCCTGCTTCTGGATATACTCTGTTTGCCATTCTTACTCCATATAATTAATTAACAATAGTATTTATCAAATTATTTGTTTTAACATAATCTATTATTTTATCAGTTGCAATCTTGTGTAAATATCTACCACCGTGTCCTTGATCTGGAAAGTAATAAGGATTGAGTCTGTAAGATGGAAACTCTTCTACTCTAATTTTATGTACATCTTTTAGAAACTGTTCTGAGAAATTTATATCATGTCCTAACTCTGATACTCTAAAAATACCTTCCCAATCTATTTTATTATGTACAGTACCTGTCTTATTTGCTTTTTCATATTCGCACCAAAAAGGCTCTTCAACTAAGTTAGTCATACGATCAACTATAGCATGACAGTTATCATAATCACTAAGATCAGGTAAACTAACTTGCCCGCCTACAAATAATAACGGCATACCACAATCATTATAATCTTCTAATGCAGATTTAGAATACTCCTCTACTTTATGTTTGTATTCTTCTAATGTTAAGTTAGATAAATTCTTACCAGCATGTTCCCATTTATTTAATAATGCTCTACTAGGACAGGTCCAATATACTATACCGAAATCAAAATACTGTTTATGCTCATTAAGAATAAGAGCATTAGTATTATTCTCACCACCTACTTGCGCCATGTGATATATTTTTAAATTGTTAAAATGTTCGTGTAAGTATTGCTGTGGACTAGGGTGTGACACAACAGGAACAGTATCTATATAAGAACCAGAGTGTCCTTCTATTGGATACCATTCTCCAAATGCCCAACTGTCACCTACTATGGCAACACTATTAGTAAGTCCTGTAATTTTATCTAGTATCATATTGCTAACCTATATATTGCCAGTATGTCTGCTCCATTAAATCTTATCTCTATTGTGGGGTCATACGAAAAACTATCTACTCGCTTTGCTAAGAATTCATGTGGTTGTATACCACAATGCTCGTATAACCATGACATCGTTCCTTTAGTTGTGACTTTGTCATATGATATGTTTTGTAATTTTGCTAACTGTGATTTGTCATACACCACTGCATAGTCTTTATTCTTATCCCAGAATATTTTTTCTTCTTTATTTAAATTAGGAAGTCTATTTCGCATACATATTATTATACATTATATATTTATTAAAGTCAATAGTGGCATATATAAAGGTTGACAAATTTAAAATCCATGCTAAACTCAAACACTAGTTCGTTTAGACAGGGCTAAACGACATCGCTACGCTCAGGCGACGACAAGTGTTAGGGCATACTCTTGATCGACAACACACAACCAACAATTTATCAGAAGAAATAATTAAATGTATAGATAAATAGTAATATGAAAATAAGAGAACTACAAGAATCATTTAAACAGGATACTAAAAGCGGTAATCCTTTAAAAGCACACGGACTTAAAGCATATAAGTATACAAAAGACGGAAAGGACTATTATATAAGTGTACAGCACGATAAAGAGACTGGACGATTTAATTCACTACAAGATTTAAAGAATCATCAAACTGATCTTATCAATAAAGTCGATGAAAACATGAAAGGTTTAGCGGGTGCAGGTGCAACCGCAGTTCTCATTGGATTATTAGGATTAGGTAATATCTCATCTGCAAAACAATCACCTTTAGGAAAAGAATTACAAATGGCGGCGCAACAAGGAGACACCGTAGCGGCATATCATTTAAAAAATTTAGACTTTTATGCAGATCAAGGTATGAGTAGAACTTTACAAAATTTGAAAATTGCATATATTGATGATGCCAACAGACAAGATGTTGAAGCATTTTTATCTGATCCAAAACGATTCCCAGGTATAAAACCTAAAAACGAATCAATTACAGAAGAACAATTTGACGAAGCGGCAGGTGAAAAAGATGCCTGTTATCACAAAGTTAAATCAAGATACAAAGTATGGCCTAGTGCATACGCAAGTGGAGCCTTAGTCAAGTGCCGTAAAGTAGGTGCTAAGAATTGGGGTAACAGCAAAAAGAAGTAACATGCTGATAAACGAAATCACAGACTATCTAAAACGTCCGAACTCCCCATATCGAAAAGCAGTTGAGTTGTGGTTACGTTCCAAAGAGGGTAAAGGAAAATCCTTTGATGATTTCAGAGACTTACCTGCTAAAACGCAAAACAGATTTTTAAACAAATTTGTAACAGAAACTATAGAAGCCGCACAGGACTTAAATGCTCTTATGCAAGGTATAGAGCATGACTTAGCAAACAGAGAAAAGGAAATAGAAGAAAACCTACGTGCTTGGTTTGGCAAAGGCAAAAAAGGCGGAGCCGGAGGTGGCGGTTGGGACCGTTATAATACCAAAGGCGAACGTATAGGTAAATGCGGAGACTCTAAGAAAGGCGAGGGTAAACCTAAATGTTTGAGCAAAAGCAGAGCCGCAAGTTTAAGAGCAAAGGGCGGTAAGAAAGCAATAGCGGCCGCAGTAAGAAAGAAAAGACGTGAAGACCCCAATAAAAACAGAAAGGGCAAGGCTAAGAACGTAAGTAATACTACTCGCAAAACCAAAAAATAATAATATGAATATTGAATCTGTAATAGCAAATCATTTAGATATAGACATATCTCAAGTGACAGATGATGCTCACTTAATAAACGACTTGGGTGCTGACAGTTTACATGTAGTTGAACTGATAATAGCATTTGAAAATGAATACGACATAGAGATTCCCGACGAAGACACAGAACAATTAGATACTGTGGGTAAGATCAAACAGTATATCAAAGACTACGCCTAAATAATAACCCACTATAAGTTCTATATGCAGTTATCTGCCGACTGTTTATACCGTAAATAACTGTATGGATAAGAAAAGAGCAAAGATTATTTCGTTTACAAAGACCTGCACATGGAGAGTTGTAGCAAGTCTTGATACCTTTCTTCTGTCGTGGCTAATAACAGGCAACGCGAAGATGGGAGCCGGCATAGCCAGTTTGGAAATCATAACCAAAATGTTTCTGTATTATGCACATGAACGCCAATGGGAGAAACCCAGATTCAATCGGTTTGTGTTAAACGCTCACAGTAAACTGGGAGACTTATTAGGTCATTGATATAAAACCGTTGATAAATAGTAGTATGAGAACACTACGTCAGTATATTAACATCATTGAAGCCGCAGAAAGCAGTTGCCCTTTAGCAACTAAGGACATAGAGCTCAATACCAAAAACCGAGACTTTACCCAAGACAAGTATAACTATGGCCCACTTAACATAGATGAGCCCGGTGACTATTGGGAAGGTGTTGCTGACGAGTGGGATACAACTGTGGAAGCCGCAAAGAAAAGCCTATGCGGTAACTGTGTGGCATTTGATATATCCCCACGTATGGAAGACTGTATGCCAGGTTCAGTATCAGATGACGCGGACGGTGGCCGTTTAGGTTATTGTTGGATGCATCACTTTAAGTGTCACAGTCTGAGAACCTGTCACACTTGGGCAAAGGGCGGTCCAATTGGCCAGGACGAAGTCAGTTTGGAGTGGGGAGAACGTAATCAACAAGACGAACCTGTCAAAGAAGTCGCTAAAGCAGACTTAAAGTACTCAATATACAGAGAAATCAAACCCGGTGCTATGCATGACACAGGTATACCAATGGGTGTGAAACCCCTAAAACACCTGTTTATGAAAGGTGTACCCGGTAAACACATAGACTCTATCATGCAGAAACTACAAATCAAACTGCCCGATCAGAACTTTGTAGCAGATTTAGAGATAGACGAAGACATTGCTGAAGGCAAAAAACACCCGGATTGGTATACTCACGAAGAACTGGCTTTAATAGTACAACGTTACATAGGAAATAATATGTCAAAAGCATTTGAATTTAGGCTATTGAAAGACAAATTACT
>Ga0208917_1000269_pt1 | contig 27848 bp, 47 predicted proteins | sample DEB08_DNA_10_FD_185500 | JGI IMG/M metagenome (GOLD analysis project Ga0208917, IMG submission 185500) | Aqueous microbial communities from the Delaware River and Bay under freshwater to marine salinity gradient to study organic matter... | ecosystem: Environmental > Aquatic > Marine > Coastal ...
AGACATTCGTATTACCGAAACTCGTTGGATACGGAATATGGGGAAAGACTTAGAGAACAAACTTGCAAAGAGAATAGGTGAAATCATGTATATCAATGCATGGAACATTAAAATAGTCAAACGTCAGTCTCTCCAGTATTCCATCTATCGTGGAACGGAAGGTGGGAAGTATTCTTGGCATTGTGACCAAGAGTCTCCTTATGCAGACGGGACTCGTAGGGAATTGTCTTTTACCATACTCTTAGAGTCCCCCGAAGTGGGTGGTCTCTTCGAATGGAAGGATGAGACCATGTCGGTTCGTAGTGTGTCTATGGAACGTGGGGATTTAATTGTCTTTCCGTCTTTCGTGCAACATCAAGTGACACCTGTGACTCAGGGGACTAGAATTTCCCTAGTGTCGTGGTATCTCTGCAACGTGGACGAGGAATCCGTTGAACATTTAAGAGAGGGAAACACCGAATGGTTAACCAAAAATTTACCGAAGAAGAATTGAGAAAGTCTACGAGGATTTATAAATCCGCAACTCCTAAATATACTTTAGACTGGTATATCAAATGGATATCCTCTGTGATTGTATTGATTGCAATTACCTTTCGTGCAACAGGTCTACCTGAGTTTCAAATCTACGATATGATACTCTCGTGGATTGGTGGTGTCGGTTGGTTCATTGTTGCCTTTCTGTGGAAAGACCGAGCTTTATTAATTTTAAATGCCGTCTTATGCATCGTTCTCTTTAGTGGAATATTAAAATATTTTCTAGGGAACGGATGAATATTTTTAAACGTTTGTTCAGTGGACTGGGAAATATATTCTACGTCTTTTGGTTTTTATTAAATATATTAACACTCTGTCTATTAAGTTTATTTTTATATTGGGTGTTTATTTGGAGTATACTAATTTATGCTTAAAAATATAATATGGGACTTCCCTTTGTTTATGTTTGACCTATTCTTTGTATCCTTCTTTTGGGGAATGACAGGAATACTTCTGCATTATTCCTATCAAAAATATATTAAAAAAGGAGACTAAATATGTCTATGGAACTCTACCTCATACACTTTGTGTTTATATCAGTTTGTGTTTATTTTTCGTATCGAAGTGGATACAAGACAGGACAGACTCAAATCATCGAAGTGTTTCTTGATGACAACTTGGTCACTGAGAAACAATTAAGAACTTGGTATTTAAAAAAAGAAATAAAAAACGTTTAAATAACGTTAGGAAACAATTATTATGAAAATCTTGGGAATCAACACCTCACACGACACCAGTGCATGTCTTCTGCAAGACGGAAAGATTGTCTTTGTGCATGACGAAGCACGGTTTAGACGAGAAAAGTATTGGCACCCACATGAGGGGCAACTGGAAGACGTTGCACTTATGTGTTTGCAACGAGAAGGAGACCTGTCCGAAGACCATCTAATCTTTGCATCCTTCGACAGACGAGGTCTAGACTTAGAGTTAGAAAAAGAGACCCACGTCTTTGACCGATTGAAGGCAGAAGAAATCACGGAAGCTTTCAGGTCGGAACAACTGTCACGGAAGAGACTAGAAAGTCTAGGAAGAGAATACAAGTTTAAACTCAAGACAAGAGACGATGACGATGAAGTCATCAATCGTTCTCTGTCCGACAATCAGTTAAACTCTAGAGATTTTTATTTCGAAAGAGAACATCATCTGTATCATGCAGAATCAGGTCACCATCTATCACCCTTCAAAGACGAGGATGCCATTGCAATCGTATGGGACGGTGGTGGAGCTCAACCCTACTACGAAGATTATCCTAACTTCCAAGAAATGGAAACCATCTATCGTTGCACCAGTGGTGGTGCAGTGACACCTCAGAAACAATGGCAACGTCTTTCCAATGCACGTTGGTGTGCTGAATTAGGTTGGACGTGGCCTAACCTTCCTTACGATTGTGTCCACTGTTGGGAAGATGTCGTAGAAGAACGAGACGGTGCAGAGATTATTTTTTCAAGTAGACCTTCTAGTGGTATGAACTTCTCACAGTTAAGTGTTGCACTGGGTTGTGATGAATTAGGTAGAGGTGCTGGAAAAGTCATGGGTATGGCATCCTACGGAACGACTCGTCCCAACGTGTTCAATAATTTTACGGTTGCACAACAGTGTGAAGAGGAAGCATTGATTAATTCGTTGAATATTATTCGTAAGGCAGTAGAACTTAATCCTGACGTGAAGAACATAGTGTTAAGTGGTGGGTATTCGTTGAACTGCACGAACAACTACAAATACTTGGAACACTTCCCTGAACACAACTTCTTTGTTGACCCGATTCCTCATGACGGTGGAACGGCAGTTGGAGCTGCAGTTTGGTTGAATCGTAAACTGACAGACGGAAACCTAGAAGAAGTCACTGAAATTTTAAACGGAGAGGACGTATGATTATCACAGAAATTGTTAGAGACTTAGATGAGTGTATAGACCTTCTCATTTCTAAAAAACAAATCGTTGCAATCTTTCAGGGACAAAGTGAATGGGGCCCACGTGCATTAGGTAATCGTTCTATCATGTTTGACCCACGTCACCCTGAAGCAAAACAGATTGTGAATGCAGTAAAGAAACGAGAAGACTATCGTCCTTTTGCAGGAAGTGTAATGTTAGACCATGTGCATGATTATTTTGAAATGAGACAACTCAAAGAGTCTCCATGGATGTCCTTTGCTATTGAAGCAAAAGAGAAAGCTTACAAGGATATTCCTTCACTCGTTCATGCAGACGGAACCTGTCGTATTCAGACAGTGACAAGAGAACAAAACAAAAACTACTACGAACTGATTGAAGCTTTCTATGAGGTTACAGAAGTTCCAATTATTTTTAACACTTCGTTTAATCTAGGTGGTGAAAGTTTAGTAGAAACTATTCACGATGCAATCGACACGTGCAATCGTTCTGAAATTAACTTTCTGTATGTTCCTCAAGACCAAGACATACACATCCCCTATGAAATGTTGAAAGCTAAGAAGATTTGAGTAGTTGGAAAATCCCTGTAGATAAGGATACGTTATTAGAACGTTATGAATCGTATCCCTACAAACCTATTCGTGTTCGTCCTCACGATGCAATCGTTTTAAAGTATTCGTCTTTTGTAGAGTCTCTTACTCATACCATTGAACGATACAAGAACCAAGACATGGGTGTCTACAAACAAACCAAATGGAATTATCTGATTGAACTTACAGAAGACTTTTGGTTTCCCTCTCAGACCATCACTCCTATAAAAAAGTTTGAGCCTGGTGAGGTTAAGTCTTGTGTGCAGTTTGAATTAAACAAAGGATGGTTTGATGTGTGGGACGCACAGAAAGAATACCAAGACCAATGGATGGACTTTGACACTTGGTGGAATGGATACACTTTTGGTGACACTACCGATATATCTTATTTCTATCTTGAGACAAACAATCAGAGTTATCTAGAACTGGAACCAAGATGGGATAATTCCATACTATATAAATAGTTACATGATTGAAGTATCAGACAGTGCAATTAAAAAACTACTAGAGAGAAATGTTAAGTCAGTAAGACTTGGTGTCACTGGTGGTGGTTGTGCTGGATTTGAGTATGTTTTTACAGAAGATACTATTAAAGACGGAGACGAAGTAATAGATTACGGTAAGTTCTCTTTTCTTATAGATAAGAATAGTCAACCCTTTTTAGAAGGAATGACATTAGATTATATTAAAGAAGGATTAAATGAATTTTTTAAATTTATAAATCCAAATGAACAATCATCATGTGGTTGTGGAGTGAGTGTGCAATTCAATGAAAACATCATCAGCAAAAGCTAAGGGACGTAGACTACAACAGTGGTTTGCAAATCTTTTAATTGAAACTCTAAACCTTGATACAGAGGATTTAGAATCTCGTCCTATGGGTTCTCAAGGTGAGGACATCATCTTAGGAAAACAATCTAGACAAATCTTCCCTTATAGTGTAGAATGTAAGAATCAAGAATCTGTTAATGTATGGAAAGCATACGAACAAGCTTCTGAAAATTGTAAGGGGTATGAACCTTTAGTTGTTATTAAACGAAACAATCATAAACCTCTTGTAGTTTTAGATGCAGAACATTTTGTGAGATTAATGAAACATTGTGAGATTAATGAAACATGAAGATTAAAGAAGAACTAGGTGAGTATACTACAAAAAATGAGTTAGGAGTTAGACACCAAGGGGCAGCACCTCATCGTGAGACTGCACCTGTGTTTCAACCTACTCTCCTTTCACCCTTCGGGCCTTGCATTTATTATAACACTATTAGACCTGAGTGTTTTAATGAACTAGAGAAAGCATGTGAGATTGCAAGAAAAGAAAAGAAAGATGTCAGTGATACACTTGCAGGTGTCATCAAAGAACAATACGATGTGGAACCCTTTATTGAAAAACCTGATGATGTGTATCATCATTTAAACGACCATTGTCATGAATACCTTTCTCTACAAAGTAATATTCGACCTGACCTAATCAGTGTGACACCTCATGATATATTTCAACATGAAGGTATGTGGGTGAATTATCAAAAACCTTTAGAGTATCAACCTGAACATGCACACAATGGATTTGTGTCTTATGTAATCTATCTTGAAAATCCTATCACTGAAGAAGAAGCTGCAGATAACATCTACGATAAAAGAGTAAGGTCAGACACACGACCATCCCTTGCAGGAAAGGTTAACTTTCACTACGGTGAATCTCTAAAACTCAGTGAAAATAATTTTTATCATTTCCCTCAACAGGGAGATATCATTATGTTCCCATCTTGGTTAGGACATAGTGTGCATCCTTTTTTCAAAGAAGGAGTTGAAAGAATTAGTGTTGCAGGTAACATATCGTTGATAAATAATACTAATGAAATCGTTTAGAGAAATAATAGAAGCTAAAAAAGATAATAAGGTTGATGATAAACCTTATCGTCTTGTCGTGCTTGTTGACCGTCCAAAAAAAATCAGTGAGGACTCGACTTCATTTAAACTTACAAGTAAAGCAGAAAAGTTAGGAATCGAAACCTACAACTGTCGTATCAATGGTGCCTACATCAACAGAGACGATGATGGAACGATTACAATTCATAACGAAGGTGATGACAAGGGTTTTGAATTAGACGAGGATACAATCGTTTTCATACGTGGAGACGTAACCAAGAAAGATTCCTACATGGATTTGATATCGCAGATTGAGAGATACGGTATCCCATGTAATAACACACGTGAGTGTATTGAAGTGTGTTGTGATAAATTTAGAACTTACCTACGACTACAAGAAATAGGTATGAACCAACCAAGAACGGTATTGATTCCAAACGATACACCTGAAGCTGTTGATGCAGCTCATGAAGCACTGGACAACAAGTTCCCTATGGTTCTTAAAACACTAAGTGGTTCAAAAGGTGTGGGTGTTCTTCTTATTGAAACAGAACGTTCACTTCAATCTCAGGTATCTTTGATTTACAAGATTGACCCATACACTGATATTCTTTTACAGGAATACATCGAGTCCGACTATGACATAAGATGTGTAATTGTAAATCAAGAAATTGTTGGTGCAATGAAACGTAATAAGATTACAGACGACTTCAGAGCAAATGCATCCCAAGGTGCAACAGTTGAGTTGATTGAAATGACTGAACTAGAAAAAGAAGAGTGTCTAAGAGCTGCAAAAGGTGTGAATGGTCAATGGGTAGGTGTAGACTTTATTCCAGCAGAAAACCGTAAGAAAGATGCACCCTATATTCTAGAAGTTAATCACAGTGCAGGAACTAATGCAATCTCAGAAGCAATCGAAGAAGACATTACTAAGATGGTTCTTAAACTTTACTTCAATAGAGACATATGGAGAAAGGAACCTAAACAGTGTGGTGTGTTAGAAAGTTTTAAAGTGGACGGTCAAGAAATGACTGGTAAACTTGATACAGGTAATTCTACTTCAGTGTGTTCTCTTCATGCAGAGGACGTAGAAATTAAAGGTAAGAAAGTCACATGGAAGTTGCATGGTGAAACTCACACTAAACCATTACATAGAAGTGTTACATTACAAAAACCTGCTGAGACAAGACCAGTAGTGTTAATGGACATAGAGTTTCTAAACACTGTATACAAAGACACTGAAGTGTCATTAGATTCAAGAGGTAATATTCCATTACTACTCAATCGTGACTTCATGTCACGTGCAAACGTCATGATTAATTGTTCAAGAAAATTTATGTTAACTAAAAAAGGTGAAGATATTTTAGACTAACCTCTTGACAGTGATTGTCATTTTTATATATAATGTTTATCATGACGCAAAAAATATCTATACAAGAACGATGCAAAAACAAAGCATTGCAAGCTTACGCTGAAGTAGATCATCAGATTGATAAACTATTTGATGCACCTAGCAAAGATTCATTCTCTATGTATAAGTATCTCACGAAATTAGGTTATAGTTCTCGTGTCGTCCAATATATGAAAGGAATGAATGACCTCACCATTTATGAATTAAAGAATGAGGAAGGTTGTGAGCAGTTAGAAGAAGCATATAACCATCTTTCTAAATCTCAGAAGACAAAGATTATTAAAAAACTTTTAGAGTTTGAAAATGACATCGATAAATTCTGTCAGGATTACAAACCCATACCTAAACCCCGTAAACCCAAAACTCCTGCACAACTTGTAAAGAAACTTCCTTATCTAAAGAAGTTTGCAAAGTGGGAGTCTATAAACCCCGAAGATATTATTCGTGCAAGAATGTTATACACTTATAACACTTCAAGTAAGAAACTTACCTGTTTTGAATCACAGGGTCTAAGTGTCAAAGGTTCCAAAATTATCGGATACGATAAATGCACAGAAAAGACCTTGACAGATTTAGATTTACTTGATAGACTATATAAAGGTGGTAATATTATTGCATCCAAATTTATGGAAGAAATTCCAAGAAGTAAACTAAAAGAAGGAAACAATCTCATTACCAAAAATACATTATTAATAAAAGTGATTAAATGATACTAATAGATTTTACTCAGACCATAATAGCAGGTCTGATGGCACAACTCAAAATGAACGATGAGGTGTTGTCCGAAGACATACTTCGACACATGATTCTCAACTCTGTTCGTAACTACCAAAAACGATACGGTTCCGATTATGGACAAATCGTATTATGCACAGATGCACCTAACCCATGGAGACGGGAGTTCTATCCACAATATAAAGCTAATCGTAAGAAGTCTCGTGATGCAGACGATAGAGATTGGGGTATGATATTCCAAACACTACAGAAGGTGAAAGACGAGATTCGTGATAACTTCCCTTATGTGTATATGAGTGTTGATAATGCAGAAGCTGATGATATCATTGCAGTAATCACTAAACATTTTCACGAGAAAGAAGATATCCTTATTGTTTCAGGTGACAAAGATTTTCAACAACTTCACAAGTATAGGGGTGTGAGACAGTTCTCACCTAACCTTGGTAAGGATATTGTGTGTGAAGACCCTGAAGCATTTCTAAAAGAACATATCCTCAAAGGAGACAAGTCAGATGGTGTTCCTAACATTCTATCTAATGATGATTGTTTGGATTTGGGTATTCGACAAACACCAATGAGAAAAAACATTGTTGACAAATATATGAGAATCACCATTGAAAATGATGATAAATACTATCGTAATTGGTTAAGAAACCAAACTCTTATTAACCTAGATTTTATTCCTGACTATATGGAAGAGACTATACTAAAAGAGTTTGATGAAGCTACACCAGTTTATGGGAAGGTGTTTGATTATTTAAGAGAACATCGTTTAAATGAATTATTAAATCATGTTGAGGATTTTACAGTATGACAGAAGAAGTTAAAAGAGGAAGAGGCAGACCAAAAGGTGCCCCTAATAAACCTAAAATGGAATTGATTAGTGAGAGAGTGAACCTCACAATGAATGCAGATGTATACGAGATTTTGTGTCAAGCAAATATCGTTGCAGGTGAAGACAAAGATAAAGCAATCAATGGTCTTCGTGTATTCAATGACAGAAATGGTGCAGTGAAGAAAGTGTTACAATGGTTGTTTGACCCTAACATTAATTCTACACTTCCTGAAGGTGAAACACCCTTTAATAGAGATACAGCACCAGGCTCCGATTTATCACCCACACAGTTAAGACATGAGGTGAGAAAATTTAGATACTTCGTTACAGAAGAAGTTCCACAGACTAGAAGAGAACTTATGTGGATTCAATTGTTAGAAGGTATTCCTGCTAAAGAAGCAGAAATGATAGACTTAATAAAGGATAAGAAAAATCCTTTCCCTAACGTTACTAAGGAAATTGCTGTTGAAGCATTTCCTGACATTAGAGTTTAGATAAATATAATATACTACAGTCCTCAGAGACTATACATATGTAACATGGAAAGTTTTTATAACATTTCCTAGTGTGTTGAACTTTCTAGTCGCGTAGGGCTCCATGGATTTTTTTTAATGGTAAATAATTATGAATGAAGAGAACAAATCAAACTTTGCAATGCAGACTCCTGAGATATCAGAATTTCAGAGACTACAAGAGAGACTTCAAAACTCTCACGTTCCCGTTTCCCCACAACAAGCTCAAGTAACACAAAATATTCTTGAACTCGGTTTAAAGAAAGGAATGTTTAGTCTTCAAGACATCCTTGCAGTGCATGACCTTAACCTCAAACTTGCACAAGGTTTAGAAGACCATAATAAAATGGTTCAAACAACTCAAAACCGATTGTTAGAAATTCAAGAGTCTGAACTTGTTGCAAAACAACAAGAACTTGCAGAACGAGAAGTAGCACAACAACAGAAACTTACTGATGAACGACTTCTTCGTAAGAGAATGGAAGACCGAGTCAAAACACTTGAAGCTCAAATTGCAACACTAGGACAAGCTCCTATTTCAACTATTAGTGAAGTAACAGAAAATGTTGCAGTGTTTACCCCTTCCTTCGACAAGGATGCATCAACAACAACCGTAGATAAAGTTGAATCTAAACCAAAATCAAAAGCTTGGGACATGGTTCGTGCAATGAACCCTGTAACAGAAGATACTGCTAAACCTCATATTGACGATGCTTATGATGCAGACCTATCACATACCAAAGAACCTTTAATTCCTTTAGATACACCACAATCTGATTCAAGATATGTTACTGAAAATATTGTTGAAGAACCTATTGTAGAAGAAGAGTTAAAGGTTGCAGAAGAAGATGTGAAAACTACACCAACATTCTCAGGCCCTAAGATTACTGCAACAAATATGCCTTCTAATGAAGAGACATCTGAAGAAGAAAGTGAGTTTACAATCGATGGAAAACCTGTCAAGATATATGAAGATATAGAAGATGTCGAAAAGGCAATGGAAGAAAAGAAAGCTGCATTGTCTGAAGAAGTTGAAGAAGAATACGAAGAGATTGTAATTCCTAGTGAGTCAGAACTTCGTGCAATGACTAAGAAAGATATCGATGCACAAGCAAAACTTTTAGGTTTTGAAAATGTGTCTACAACTCAAACAAAAAATGAAATGATTACTACATTTTTAAATGAGACTGAAGCCTATATTACACAACTACAAAATGATGGAGAATTTATAAGTGCTACAGAACAGGAAGAGACAGAAGACTCATCTAAAGACGATATCAGAGACGGTGGTTTCTTCTAAGACGAAGTTACGACCTCTTGTTGTTAAAGAAACAAACATAGCTTATCACGAATGGTTTAGTAACCTAGACTTAGACAGTGTAGTAAGATTTGATTTCCCATATCAAATGGGTATCCGATTAGGATATAATTGGTTAGACCATACATATCTCTATCAAGTAGATAACCATTTAGAGTTCTCTGCATTTCAAAGAGAAGAGAGTGACCCACTTAAAAGTATAATGGTCAAACCTTTTTATTTTGATTATAACCGATGGATTAATTCAGACATTGATGAAGATGCAGACAGTATCTTTTTCTACATTCCAAAATATTTTTGTGAAGGATTTGAAATTGGTGATGAGGTAGAATACGAAATGATTGACCAAAAAATTGTAGATGACAAACTGCAAGAAAGATATGTAGTGTGTAAAAATGTCTGAGCATGGTCGAAACATTCCTATTGTAGCTGTCGACCAATATGACTTTCTAGAACATAGACGTGAACAAGAACGTAAACACTGGGACAAAAAACACAATGGTTCAAATCCCCTTGACTCGATTCTTACGATTGAAATTAATACTACTGAGTTGTGCAATCGCACCTGTGTCTTTTGTCCAAGACATGACCCATCAGTTTTTCCCAACAGGAATCTCCATCTTACGATTAAAGGTGCTCAAACCATTGCAGAAGAATTAGCAGAAAACAATTATGGTGGTAAGATATCCTTTAGTGGATTTGGTGAGAACTTACTTAACCCTGATTTCGTAGAAATCGTAAAGACATTCAGAACAGAGTTACCTTATGCAACACTTGAGTGTAACACTAACGGTGACAAACTTACAGACAAATACATTAGAGACCTAGTTCACTATGCAGGGTTAGACCTACTCTATATTAATCTATACGATGGCCCTGAACAATTTGAGAAGTTTGATGAAATGATTTTGTGGGCAGAGATTAGACAAGACCAATATAAGTTTCGTATGCACTGGGGTGACTTTGAGAAACACGGACTGATACTCAACAATAGAAGTGGTGTTATCGATTGGGTTGGTATTGAAGAGACTAATATAAAATCTCTACAAGGTAAACCCTGTCACTATCCTTTCTACAAAATGTTTGTGGATTGGAACGGTGATGTTCTATTCTGTTCTAACGACTGGGGTAGAGAACATGTCGTAGGTAATCTACTACAATCGTCTTTGTATGATGTATGGTTCAGTAAACCCATGAATAAGATTAGAAAAAGATTAATGAAAGGTGATAGAAGTATGTCACCTTGTAATAAATGCAGTGTTGATGGTTCACTGTTCGGAAAACCATCCTTTGATTTAATAGTTCAACATCTAGATGAAAAAAGGAGATAGAAAATGGACTGGCAAAACCCTACTACCCAAATCATTGGGAGTTTTGATGTATGGGGTGAAAACGAGAACAATTTGTTCGAGGAAGCTTATAAAAAAACAGAGAGAGTTATCATCATGGTTCGTTCAAAATCTGATGATAGTATGGAGTTTAAACAAAAGAAGACATGGATTATATCCAGTCTAAGTAACTTAGGTTACTTTCATCAACATGAGTTTGATGTAATACGTGTTCCGAATGTTATACATATTATGACAAACAATGCAGATGAAATATATTTAGAGGATTTGAGTGAGTCGCAGAGTAGTAATTACAGGTTCCACTAAACTTGCAAAAGTTATTGCAGACACTTTTAGTGCAACACCAGTTAATGGTCAATCACACACAGTAGATTGTGTTAGGGTAGAACAGCCTATTGATTGGAATGAATATGATATATTCATCAATCATGCACATGTAGGATTCTGTCAGACAGAACTTCTATGGAGTGCATTCCAAGCATGGAAGAATGATGAGTCAAAATATATTGTCAACATTTCATCAAGGGCTGCAAAACCTAATATCTCTAAAGGTTATCTTTATGCAGCTCAGAAAGCTGCACTGAATCACTTAAGTGATAACCTAGTGTATAACTCAGATAAGAAGTGTCGTATCACTACACTTAATTTGGGTTTATTAGAGAATAAAGATGGGATACCTTCTGTCTCATATCAAAATGTGATGAATGCAATATGGTGGTGTGTTATGAACTATCCTCAAATGGATGTTCCTGAAATTACTATTCAAGCACCTGAGTCTTATGTATCCGTTCAAGAAGAAAAGGAAATGTTTAGAGACTACCCGTTTTTAAGGAATGGGGACACAATAAAGGTATAAATACTATTATGGCAGATATACAATACAACGATTTTGGTTTCACAGCTTTAGATGCAGAAGAACTTGCATCTGTTGACACTAGAATTATAGAAAAAACCACAACAGCAACTGAGGTCATTCAGAAGCTTGATAATTTTATTCGTCCTCTTCTAGAGAACCTTGCAAAAGATTCAGATAAGGACTACATCTATTGGCCTAACAGAATAGACATTATCAATAAAAAAATAATAGAACTTAACGAAATACAAAATAAGTTATAAACCCCCTTGACTGTGACAGTCATTTTTTGTTATTATAGACTTCTTAACTATGGAGAAGTAGATGAATAACTTATACGAGAATGAAACTGCACTTATGCAGATTGTCAAACTTGGTAGACGAATGATTGATAAATGTGAATTTGAAGGAGCATTTAAAGATAATGATGAAATGTGGAACAATGCAGTCACAGCAGGTAATCGTCTTTGCACTATTGGAACGACTTGGGGTATCCAAAGTGTTGCAGAATTAACCCACCAAGAACAAAAAGCAGTAAAAGCTTTCTTAGATTTAAAACTATAATTGTCTGTCCTCTTAGCTCAGTTGGAATAGAGCATGTGCCTTCTAAGCACAGGGTCGGGAGTTCGAATCTCTCAGGGGACGCCAAATTAAGGAGAATTAAATATGAGATTGATAATAGAAAACTACGGTGATGCACAAATCTATCTAGATAGGTCACCTGATGGCATCAAAAGATACATCGTAACCCACCAAAAAGAACCAAAAGAAGTTGAATTATTCAACTCTATTTGGTATACCCTTGATTTTGTTAAGAAAAAAACTTTAGAAAAATTGTCATAAATGCTTGACAATGGGTCTCATTTTTTAGTATACTAATAACTGATGAGAAATAAAGGAGACAAAATGAAATTATCCCAATTAGTAAACGAAGTTAACCAAGAACAAGAGTTGTTGCAATTATGTGACAAACTTTGTGACGACTTGTTGACTGCACACTTGAAACAATATCCCACACTTACAGACCAAGGTTACACATATGAAGTTGGTCGTAAGTATATCAAAATTATTTCACATGACATGAATCAAAGATGTGTTTGGGGTTTCATTAATAAAGGTAATACTAATTTTAATATAGGTGATGTCTTTAAAGCTGCAGGGTGGGGAACTCCTGCTTTGAACGCAGCAAGAGGCAATCTCTTCGATGGTTATGAAATCTTCGGAATGAGAAAGTATGGCCCTGATTATTTAAGGTAGGAGAAAGTTATGTCAGTAGCTTATTGTGATAAAATTGCAGATGTGTGTCGAAATGCACTACTCAAATACGACCCTGACCAAATCATTGGTTTTGTAAGTAATATAAAATTAGACCTATCAAACGAAGGTTCTTTTAGGTCAACAAAGAAGACCATTGAAGTTTCTGATATGAATGGTAAAAAATATTTAATAACGGTAATAGAGACTTGACAATGAGTCCTGTTTTTTTATATAATTATAATATGGTAGTAAAGGAGAAAATATGTCAATAGAAAAATCCAATTTCGAAAACGATGCACAAGCAGCTGCATATCAACTAGAGTTAGACTTTAGACAACTCAATGAGTCTGACCTATCTGAGTCAGATATCTATAACCTCAAAACTTACGGTGCATTGTCTCCAATGGAATTTGCACCTGAACCGTTTGATTCTGATGAATGTTTGTGTGGTAAGATAAATTGTTCTGAAGCATACGAACATGTCACAGGTGGTGTCTAATGGATTTCGTAATTAGTTTACTGTTTTGTCTAGTAGGTGCAGTAATCATCTACTTACAGGCTGTATGTGAAGAGGAGAGAAGAACGAATAAACATATTCCCCTTATATGGGAAAAGGAGTTTTGGAAATGAAAAGGATTATTATAGGAGCCTTACTTTTTACAGGAGTATTATTATACAACGAACCACTTAAAGGTTCAGACGAAAACGGTGATGTATTCTGTCTTGCACAGAACATTTATTTTGAAAGTGGTAATCAACCTATGGTTGGAAAGATAGCAGTATCACACGTAGTGTTAAATCGAGTAGAATCTGAATTATATCCTGACACTATCTGTGATGTTGTTTACCAAGCCAAAACACGAGAGAACTGGTTAGGAAAAATTGTTCCTATTTTAAATCAATGTCAATTCAGCTGGTATTGTGACGGTAAGTCAGATGACCCTGTAGATTCTAAAACATGGATTGCATCTATGCAACTTGCACGTAGGATTGTAAACGGTGAGTGGACTGATATCACTGAGGGTGCTACCCACTACCATGCAGACTTTGTATACCCATATTGGGCAGACAGTCTTAACAGAACAACAACTATTGATAACCATGTATTCTACAAATAAAACAGAAGAGTGTGTAGTGTGCAAGTGTGACACTGGTATTCCAGTTGAGACTCACGTTGAGAAAAGACACCATTATATTGATGGAGTAGGACAAGCTTGTTCTACATGTTATTGTAAGTTTTATTATATTGAGGAAAAGGACGAATGGAACACATCGGAAGTTTAACTAGAACATACGACAGACACGATGGTATATCGTTAGAGTTTACCTTTGCAAATGGTTACGGTGCAAGTGTCATAAAAAGTCAATACTCATACGGTGGTAAGGATGGACTTTGGGAACTTGCAGTGTTAGACCATGGAGTTATGTGTTATGACACAGTTATAACAAATGATGTGTTGGGTTATCTAACATGGAAAGAAGTAGAAAAAACTTTAGAGAGGATTAAAGAATTATGATTGAGTCGTTAGGTGAAACAGTAAAGAGTGTCCTTCCTAGTGTAGTAGGTGAATTTAATACTACACTTCTTCCTGCAATTGAAACAGCTTGGGGTAGGAAGTTCAAAGACGAATTAGAAAATGAGAATCAAAAAACTGTAGAGATTGCAAAGAACTTTGCACGACCTCTTAACAACTGTTTCTATCGACACATCAATAAAGAACAACCTACCTTCCTAGAAAAGACAATTGATGGAAGTGACTATATCTTCAACGACATCTTAGTAGAAGATAAAAACAGTTTTTCAACAGGTAACTGTTGGGTGGGTAATGGATATAAGAAGACTGATATTCACCTACTAAAGAAATTTGAGTGTGATGAAAATGGTAAAATCATTGCAGCCTTCATTGGTATTGTATCAATGAAACAGGTGTCAGGTGATTGGACTGACAGAACACTTCAATCCCATAGGTCTGTGTTAAAGTTTCTTAATCAGGACATCGACAAGATTTATGTGGTGCATGGTTCTATTAGACCTGCAAAAAAATATTTACAATTTAATTTAGAAACCATCTAGACAAAAAGATAACTTTAAGTTATTATAAATATAAATGGATAGAAAAAATTCTATCTTAGTTAACAGCCAATCATCAAACTGTATAGTTAAATGACGGCACACTCTAAACGATATATTAGATATCAAGTTCTGAGTGAAATTATAGGAGAGACGCAATGTCAATTTTAAATATAAACTCTTCTTCGTATGCTCGTAGTTATGGGCCATCCTCTACAGGTAGAACAAAGAAGAAACAACCTAAAGGTGAAGACCTATCAAAACTTAATCCCCAACTCTCTTTAAGTAAATCCTTAAAGGAATATCCTACAGAGAGATTTCTAAAACTTCTTTTAAGTATTGAAAAGAAAGCAAAAGATACTGGTCAAATATCAAAAGACTATGATATTCTATCAAAAATTGTTGAAAGACAATTTTACAAAATGACAGATATATCACCAGCCTTTAAAACAGGTGACCAAACAAAGAGCAACTCTGCAACCGAACAAAGAGTCAAAGCATTAAAAAACTCTTTTGAAGGTGGGTTTAGGTATGACTTACCCCTACCCATAGTAGTTCATGTTGTAGGACAACTTAGAAAAATGTTAGCAGCAGGTGACCATCGTTATGTTGCAAAGACAGAACTAAAATGGTTGGCTGACATTTGTGATGGTATTGTGTTAGACTTGACAAATGATGATGACATGACCATTTATGATATGTTATCTTGTCAAACTAATGACCATCCACCTGAGTATCCATTAACCAATCCTGAGTTAGCATCAAAACTTTATCAGAGAATCATAAAAAGTGATTTATGGACAAAAAGATTCAACCCATTGAAAAAAACTTATAACAAAAAGTTGTGTTATGACTATATTACTTCTTATAAACATAACATTGCTGACACCACAAAAGGTAAAGTGTTAAAAATGATTCAAGAAAAATTGGGTGAAAGACTAATTGAAGGAATGTTCAAAACACTTGCAGGTGATGCGGAAATAATCGATGCAAGAAAATACTTAGGTATTGATGGAAGAAATGATATCATTACTGTTGAAATTGGTTTAATTGATAGATATCTTTTTGATTTAATAGCTGAAAATGCAAATACTAATAACAAAACTTACATTATTTTGAGAGTCAACAATAGTGACTATGCAATTTCTGAAGAGACATTGAATAATAAAAGAGGTAATGCAATTTTTGGTGGAAAGAAAAACTTGAAATCATCTGCAAGACTTGCCTATGATAATTTTAGAAAACTTCAAATACCTGAAAAGTTTTTAAAAAATGTTAAGATTATAGGTTGTTATGCACAACATAATAATGAGAATGTAAAAAAGGTTATTAGAGTTCAACAAGTTGTTGGTCAACCACATACTTATGTTAGTAGTGAACATTCAATTGAAGAAGCACTTCTAATGGATGGTATGGTAAACTAATAAAAACCCCTAGACAGTATCAAAGAATAAGTATATAATTTTATTATGAATATATTCTACCTAAATGAAGACCCCCAAGTGTGTGCAGAAATGCACTTGGATAAACACGTAGTCAAAATGATTATCGAGTATGCACAACTACTATCCACTGCACATCGTGTGTTGGATGGAACAGAATACTACGATAAAACTTCAAACGGTAGAAGAATCAAAAGATGGAAGATGGATGATTTGATGATGGAGAACACTTTGTATAAAGCATCCCACATCAATCATCCGTCAGCCAAGTGGGTTCGTGAAAGTGTAGAAAACTATCAGTTCCTTTTAAAACTGTGGCAACTACTATCATTCGAATACACTTATCGTTATGGGAAGATACACATGACCTTTGACAAACTCAAAGATGTGTTAACAAGTGTTCCAAACAATATTCCAAAAACTAAATTCTTTGAACCACCTCAGGCAATGCCCGATGATGTCAAAGACAAAAACACTATAAAAGCATATCATAAATACTACAAAGTCCACAAGAGTGGGTTTGCAAAGTGGACAAATAGACCAGTCCCACAATTTATGATGGAGTGTGCATAGTGCCAATATACGTTTTTTATGATACCGAGAAAGATGAGACAGTAGAACATATAATGTCTTACACTAAGTTAGACGAGTTCAAACAAAACAATCCCCACCTAAAACAACAAATTACTGCAATGAACATAATAGGTGGAACTGGTGACAGAGTTAAAACAGATGCTGGTATGAAAGAAGTGTTATCTAAAATTGGTGATGCACATCCTGGCTCACCAGTTCATGAGAGACATGGAACTAAAGATATCAAACGAGAGAAGTCTGTAAATATTATTAAAAAACATATAGACAAACAGTCTAAAACAAAGTAAAATAGTTTAATGAATAAAGTGAGAACGAATCCTTATGGGTTTGAAGAATTAGAACATCTACAACTCGAAACAACTAATGTCAATGGTAAACGTTACTACGTAGATGAGAATGGAACCAAATTTCCAAGTGTAACAACAGTTACAGGATTACATTCTAGAGAACAAATCAAACTGTGGAGAGAAAGAGTTGGTGAAGAAGAAGCAAATAGAATCACTAAAGCTGCAACCACAAGAGGAACTAAATTTCACGAACAGGTTGAACACTACCTTAGAAAAGATGTAGAATTTATTGAGTTTACTAACTTAATAGAAGAAGCTATGTTTAAGGGGATACAACCTATTCTTGATGACATTCAACCTTTAGCTATTGAAGCACCTCTTTATTCAGACATATTAAAAATGGCAGGACGAGTAGACTGTATAGGTCTCTTTGATAATGCACTTCAAATTATCGATTTCAAAACTTCTAGTAAGTGGAAGAAAGAAGAATATGCAAAGGGTTATTTTCTACAAATGACTGCTTATGCAATTATGGTGGAAGAGTTGACAGGTCATCCTATTGATGAATGCACAGCTATTGTTGCACTACCCGATGGGAATTGTCAACTGTTCTCTTGTGACCCTATAGAGTATGTCGATGAACTACAACAACTAAGACGACAATACTACAATCTTTACGGAGTATAATATTATGGCAAATCATGTAACCTATAGTCTTGACTTTGAAAATGTCAATGACGAAGGACAAAAATTCCTCGGAAATGTATTTGAGGGAAAGGATGACCTACATCAAACTGAGTTTGAAGGTCAGAATCTAAGTGAATGTGGGCCCAAGTGGGCAACAATTGATGACACGGATAGTTACGATACTAGCTTTACAGTGTATGGTGAAAGTGCATGGAGTCCACCTACGGACTACTTGGAAGCATTGCATGGTGCATTATTGAAAGTGTCACCTGAAGCAACTGCAACAATTCACTATACAGATGAAGCACCTAACTTTGCAGGTATCTACTTTTTTGAACCAGTAGATGATGGCAACGGTGGAAAGGATACTTGCATCGATGGTGTTGAATTAGATAACGAAGAAATCTTTGAACTATGGTCAGAAGAGTATAGTGAAGAATTCAACAGTGCATTAGAAACAGTTGCAGAAGAAGAAGGAATTACTAAATCAGAACTTCTCGAACAACAAGAAGACTTCTATGACCTAATTGATTATGATGTAATACAGGAATTATACTACGATAATGTATGGGACGTTATTTCTAGCTATCAATCAGAACAACTTAATATTCTAAAAGGGGGATAAAATGGCAGATTTTTATAACGAAGAAAAGTTTACTCTAAAACAAGATTGGAACTGGAGTAAAATTATTAACAAGGGTGATGATTGGATTCATCAAGAAGCATACGATAATGCATATAATAATATGTTAGAGTATCTTGAAATAGAAAGTGAAGACGAACTTACTGAAGTTCACTTAGACGAATGTCAAGCACTTATTGACTACTTAGAAACACCTTATTCAGAAGATGGACAAGGTATGGATATGAATGGACATAGTCCAACATACTATGCATACTATAGAGTCATGCAAGATTGGATTGAGAATTTTGATTATGGTGAAGTTGAAGGAGCACCTTTGATATGATAAGTAGAAAAGAATTTTCAGATAAAGTTGAGAAACTTATGGTAGGTGGTAAATCAGATGTAATGAGTGCAATACTCAAAGTCTGTGAACAACATATGTTAGAACCTGAATCTGCAAAAAGACTTTTAACAAACCCTCTACGAGAGAAGTTAGAAGCAGAAGCTACCAAGATGAATATGGTGAATCGTGGTAAAAACTCACAAGGAACTCTTACAAGTTTCTACGAATAGGTATATATTATGACAATGAAAAAAGGTGACATCGTTACAGTAGTAACAATTAGTGGTGAATACGTTGGTAAACTCCTTGCAATTTCTGATGATGGAAATGCAAGTGTTGAAATGGAGAATCCTAGAATGATTCTTCAGAATCCACAGGATGGAAGTATGGGGTTTGCAAAAGGTATTGCAGCTACAGGTGAAGAAAGTCCTACCCATGTTATTTTCAATCAGTATGTGTTTGTGACACCTTCATCTAAGAAGGTTGTAGATGCACACTTACAAGCTACAACTGGTATTGCACTGGTTAAGTAGATGACAAGTAGAGAAGGATACGATGCATATACACTATACCTTGGGATAAAACTACATTTCTATTCCAAGGACTATGACTTTGTAAAATACAACGGTCAAGTGAAAGCAGACATTAATTCTTTCTTAAAGAGAAAAGATAAGTATCACTTCGGTAAACTGTTTAAAACATACAAACAAGAACTACAAGATTTCTATATTGCAAATCTATCAGTTAAAGACCAATGGGTAGGTGACCTACTCAGTGAAGAAGCTGATAAAGTGTATAAAGAATGGAAGAACAAAAAACAAAAACAGTTCTACATGTTTGAAACTGAAGTTTCAGACCAAATAAGAAAATTTAAGATTGATACACTACTAAAGGTAGACAACGGACAACATCCTCGTCTACTGAAAGCTTATTTAAGTAAGAAGATAAGTATACAGACATTGTGTATTATGGATGAAATAATTAATTTCACCAAAGACTGGGAACAGTTGATTTCGGAAAGGGTAGTGTATCCTGAGGTGCATACGAAGATTAATAAGTATAAAACCTTCTTGAGTTATGACTACACGAAGTATAAAAAGAAACTAATCGAGTTGTGTTCTTAATGTATATTATTTCCCCTGTGAGAGATAACAGAGTTATATATAAAAAAACAAATCTCAAGAACACATTTCATATAAATATATTTGCACTTTTAAGGAAAAACCCTCTTGTAGAGTTGACCTTAATCGTGTATAATAAGATGGTGGACTACAGATGTAGTCTTAATACAATGCAATACGATGCTTAATATAATAGGAGAATACAATGACATCATTAGATAAGCTCAGAGCTGCAATGGAAGCAGCAACTCCCACAGCCAGTGGAGAGAAAAAATCCTACAATGACGATAGATATTGGAAACCTGAACTCGATAAGAGTGGTAACGGGTTTGCAGTAGTTCGTTTCCTACCAACTCCCGAAGGTGAAGAAATGCCATGGGTCTCATACTGGGATCACGGTTTTCAAGGGCCTGGTGGATGGTATATTGAGAAGTCTCTGACTACTCTCAATAAACAAGACCCTGTGTCAGAATACAACACTCAGTTGTGGAACACTGGGATTGAGGCAAACAAAGAACAGGCACGTAAACAAAAAAGACGTTTACACTATGTGTCTAATGTCTTCGTAGTTTCAGACCCTAAAAATCCTGACAATGAAGGTAAAGTCTTCTTATACAAGTTTGGGAAGAAAATCTTTGAACAACTCAAAGAAGCAATCTCACCTGCATTCGAAGATGAACAAGCAATCAATCCTTTTGACTTGAGAGAAGGTGCAAACTTCAAAATCAAAATCAGAAAGGTTGATGGATACTGGAACTATGATAAATCAGAGTTCGATTCAATTACTCCACTTTTTGAGGACGAAAATAAGTTAACTGAGATATATACTAAGGCACATTCTTTAAAAGAGATTGTTGCACCAAGTGAGTTCAAAACTTATGAAGAACTTAAAGAGAAACTTGATAGAGTCTTAGGACTTTCAGGTGGAGTATCAAACTCAACAGCTGAATCTGTTGCAGAAGACCTAGACGAAGTGCCTTGGTCAAATGTAAACAGTGCAGTTGCAGAAGAACCAGTAGTGTCATCTGTTGAATCTTCTCTTAGTGAAGACGAAGACGATGCAATGGACTACTTCAAGAGATTAGCTAACGACTAATTACTTGAGTTGGGGGGTGGTTGTTATACAATGAGTGTCCGTGATATAGACAACCACCATCGACTGAGACCGTGGATAAAAAGGGGGTGCTCAGTAGGGGTAAAGACATCAGCATCAAGCGGGGTGTCTGTGTGAAGAGCGGGTTGCTGTAACAGCTGGGGCTACTTCACAACTTTTAATAAGATATAATATATGAGTAAAGTAACACCAAGAATAGACCATAAAACAAAATTTGTTGAACCATTTGACAGAATGTTACGTAGGTGGAAGAAAGCTTGTGAAAGAGCTGGTATTGTTCAAGAAGTTCGTAGTAGAGAATTCTACGAGAAACCTGCATCTATTCGTAATCAAAAAAATCAAGACTTGCTTAGAAAGAAAAAACTTCAAGCAAAACGAGAGTCAGCAAAGGGATATCGTAGAAGGTAAAAAAATGAATGGCAAAGGTTCGAAACAGAGACCTCTTTCTGTTTCAAAAGATAAATTCGATTCAAACTGGGATTCTATTTTCGGAAAGAAACTAGAAACTAAAGTTCGTAAGGAAACTCCTAAACACGGACTGACCAGTGTCCATCTTGATAAAACAAAATATAATCGTAATAAGATTAAGCAGGAACTGCTGACACCCGACTTGCACTAGAATCATTATTTCTTATTCTTCCTGTTGAAGGAAGAACAGTCGAACTATTACTTACATTGTTATTGTTCTGTTGAACACTGTTCACTGACATATTAACATCTGATTGTGCTTCTGCAACATCTTGAGTTGCTTGACCAATCTCTTGTCCTCTACCTGAAGCTTCTAGAATTGATTCTGCTGTCATACCTCTTGCAGTTCCACTGAATCCTGGCCCTTCAAAAGAAACACCTTCTGCACGTGCTTGTTCTGCATATTTGTCAGTTGCTTTGTATTCTAAGTTAGTGATGTTTCCTTCTTCGTCTCTTCTAATACTATTGGGGTCAATTTCTGCATAACCTAATCTAATTTGGTCTTCAGCATCAAGGTTATCAATCTCATCTAGTGTAAGAGGTGTCTCAGGTGTCATTCCTCGTGAAAGTGTATCAGGTGGTGTTGACTCTTGTCTTCTTTGTTCTAACATCTGTGTAAGTTTATCTTTATCTTCTCTAGATAAATCATCATCTTCTAAGATAGCTTGTAGTTGAGCAGTTGATGCGTCTCCAGCCTTTGTCCAATCAATAGTAGACTTACCAAAAGTTTTTTCATCGTAAAGACCACTCTCTCCAGCTGCATCAAGTTCTCTTCTTCTTGCTTCTGCTGGGTCTTCAGTATTCTCCATGGCAGGTGCAGAGTCTTCTCCACCACCCCAACCTAACCAGTTCAACACCCAATCAGGTAGAACCTTCTTAGCAAAGTCTACTAGGATTTTACCAATGTCAACACCGAATACATTCTTGAAGAAGTCTCCGATTAGTGTGAAAGGTGATTTAATTAAATCCCATAGACCACCAAGCATATCCTGTAGACCACCGAACATTCTATCAAAGTCACCTGTAAATAGACCTGCAAAGAAGTCATAGAACCCACCAAAGATACTACCAATTGCTTCTATGATATTCGTAAAGTAGGATTTAACGGTTTCAAATAGACCACTGAACACACCAGTCTTTTCTTCTAACACCATTGCACCATAGACTAATGCACCTACCAGTGCTACAATTGCAAGACCGATTAAGAGATACGGTGCAAGGAACATAAGACCACTCATCAATGCAGTAAATGAAGCTGCAAGGAATGCTGCACCTGCTCTTAACATGTTAGCTGCACCTTTTGCTACAGTCTTACCAAGGGACTTTATACCATCACCCATTTTTGTTAATATACCACTTGCACCCTCTTTAAGTGCAGTTAGTTTATCACCTAACCATGTTCCTTCTAGGTTTCTTGCAATGATTGCTTTGGTATCACCCCATATCTTACCCATTACACTACCGATACCTTCAGCCATATTATAGAGACTATTGGAAAGACTATCTTTAAAACTACCAAATGCACGGAAGATATCACCAACTAGGTCTTCATTCTTAAGAAACAATCTACCGAATGCATTAGTCCATTCTACAACATTATCCAAGGGGCCTGCAAGATCAATCCCAAATATCTTTTTAAAATCACTAAAGAATTGTCCTGAGTCTTCTGACACTTCTTTCAAACCTTTTTCTAATATATCATTGAACTCATCACGAATCTCAATTTCAGTTTGGTTCTTATCTATGATAGCTTGTTTTTCTTTTTCAGAAGATTGTTTGAAATCTGACTTTACAGTTTTGATATATTTTGTTCTTTCTTTTTGTTGTTCTTTGATTAACTGTTCATACTCATAGATGTCTTTTTTATTTCCTGACTTTTTAACTTCATTGAGCATCCGATTACTTTCTTGAATATCATCATCCAGTTTTTTAAGTTTTGTATCATTTTTTAATTGAGTTTGTAGTCTTTCAGCAAAAGAATCATCAATGGCTTGAATTTCATCATTCATAGCATTGACTGCTTGTTGTGATTGAATAAATCTATCTAAGTCAAATCCTTCAATCTCGTCTGTGAACTTTTTGAGTTGATTCATTTGCCCAGCAGACATCTTAGATGCATCTTTAGATACTTCACCAAGTAGGTTTCCAATCTGAAGGAGTTTTCTAGATTGCAGAGCTCCTGCAAAAGTGTTCTTACTAGCTTCACGGACATCAATAATAGATTTAGCTAAGGGTGCATTACTTTCCTTAACTAAGTCAACCAAATCTTTAAAAACAGGTTTGAGACCTCTCTTACCTTTTTCTATTTCATCTTTTAAATTGGATAACTCACTCTTGAGTTCATCCGTTGTTTTTTTAATGTCGTCAGCCATTGACTATTTCCTATTGTTTTCCGAATGCCTTTCCAGCTTCTGCAATACCGAATGAACCTAAAGTAACCACCACGAAGGAAGTGTAGATAGTGTCTGATATAACTAAATCTTGTCCCATATAACCTGTGATTAAATCAGTGATACCAAATACCACCATCATAAAGAATGATATAAAACCAATGATTGATTTTTCATTGATGTGATTATCATCCATAAACAAAGAACCAAGTGTAAACTTTTCTTTAGGTTTTGCTTCTAAAGCTGCAACCTTAAGGTCTTTGGTTAAGTCTTCCATCTCTTTAATCTTGTCATTTGCATCGTCTAACTTTAACATTAGGTCGGTGTATTTTTCAAGGTCGATGTTAACTTCGTTCCTATTGTCTGTATTATCTGTCATTATGTGTCCTCAATAAATTGACTCACTTACACATAATAAAGATTATCTTCTAGTTTTGGCTTTAGCTTCTCTTGCCTTCTGCCTCTCCTTTTCTTCTTCTAGATACTGTAGGAGAAGATTTATGTAAATCTCTCTTTCCCATGGTATCATCTCGTCTAGTTCAGTTAATGAATACTTGTGGTGTTGCATTAACTGAAAGTTTGTGTTATAGTAGTTAAACACACTCTCATGAGAAAGAGCTATTAAAAAAAACTTTGTAAACCCTCAAGTGTTTTAGTTGACTCTTCACCACACAAGTTACACTTATATGAAACTGTGTGAGACAATTTAGGTGCATCATCAAAGAACTGACCTAACAGTTGAAGTTGACTGAGTGTGAGACTGTCTATGAATTCAGTTAACTCTGATTCAGAGATTTCTTTTGTATCATAAACATTTTCTTCATCAAAAACTTTAACAACTGACCTTTTCAGTATTTCAAATATTTGTTCATCCTGTTTTAATTTATCAATACCCTTAATGTCTTTAACCTTAATCATACTTAAGGTAACACCAACTGCATCACTAATCATAACTGTTCCCTCTTCAGGCATCTCACCTACGACTTTGATTTCTTCTAAGTCTACGGTTACATCACCCGTTCCGTTACAGTCTTCTACATCACAAACAAGTTTAAGGTTTACTGTTTCACCTACTGAAACACTTCGAATCTTAATAAACAACCACTCTAAATCAATCATCGGTATGTCATTAGGTTCGACCTTATCAAAAGTAACAGCTCTAATCAAGGTTTTAATTGACTCTAAACTTTGATCAGTGTCCTTAGCTTCTCTTGCAAGGACTAGTGCCTTTTGTTCTTTTACCAAAAAAGGACGAAATTCTACTTCTCGTCCATCACTTGGTAGCACCGTAGTATACTTCGGTGCTGATTGGATTGGTAATCCCATAATTTACTCCATTCTCTAAAAAAGGTTAGTCTCCTAGACCTAAACCTCGTGCTATATTTGAACCTCTAGCAAGTGCAGTATCAAAACTTTCTAATCGATTGAGCATTGACCCTGCTTTCTTGTTAAACCTAGAAGCTACTTTAAGACCATCTAGTGCAATATCTAAATAACGTCTTCCCTTATTTAGTGCAGACAACTCAGGTGTTTGTGCATACTCAGTTGAGAATGTTCTAAATGACCATGTCACACTAAATTTTAAAATTGAATCTTCTGTCATGCTCAAATTCATTGGTGCATATGACAGAGGAAATACATCGTAGAGTTTATAATGCATTGCAAACTTATCATCTCTTCGATATTGAAAGATATCCATTTCACCCATATATTCATCGGGATACATGAAGATGGGATGAACTGCACTACCCTCTACATTTTTACCTTGTGCAGTGAATATTTGTGTTTGCCATGCTTCTATAATAAAACGATCATAGAATGTTGAATCACAACGAAACTCTGTAGTCATCTGTTGAGAATCTTGGTCTACATTGTAGACTTTGTTTTCAAGAGGGCCATAGGTCGAATGAGTCTCAGAGGTAAGTTGTCTGCCTGGCAAAGTAGCAGTCTCTACTCTCCATCCTTCTAACTTTATTCCTAATTTAGGACAGTGTAAGTTTACACTAAACTGGTTAGTCTTTGCACCAACATCGAAGTTAGCTTTAAATTTATCTATCTGTGCCATTAGAATCTTGCCCTGCTTTCTGCATATACTGTGTTTGCATTAATGTTAAATTGTTGTGTTGGTAACATTGCAACTATCTCCCAATACTGAGGGGGGACTTCTGTGATTCTACTGTCGATGTGATTATAGAGATATTGTTTAACACAAGGTTTTGCATACTTCAATTGTGATGTTGCCATCAACAACTCATATGTCATTCTTAATCTTGTGTCTTCATTCATCTCCTCACTGTTGAGAAACTCAAAAAGACCATCCATCAGTCTTACACGATACCTTGGTGCAAGATAGTGTAGATTGATACCTAACATCCCTGTTCCATATCTTCGTATAGGGAACATGACTGGAAATCTATCCCAATAGGGAAGTGTCTCTTGATGTTTAGCTTCATATATAAACATATACATCTTTCCCAACTCCAACTCCACTCTAGATACAAAGTTATCGGTTTGTCTCTGAAGTGAATCAGGTGTAATTTTTATATCTCTAAGTTGAGAACGAAACCAATCGAGAGATTCTACAGACCTCTTTTGTATACTGGATGGTAGTTCGTTGTCTAAACGTTCAAGAAGTTTTCCCATCTAACTATTTATGCATTTATAGTAGATGCTCTTCAGTTAATATTCGAAACCCCATTCGTCTGTCTGCACAAAACTCTTCTGCAGCTTTCCATTTTGCTTGGTTTATCATATAGGTTGCACATTCCTGTAGATATCTTCTTGTTTGTCGTTTAGGTTGTTTGGGGGGACTGCACTGTTTTTTAGGTTTGACTTCTATGAGTTCACGAACACTTTGACCCTTACTGTTTACATACTTAATATAGAAGTCGGGAAAGTATCGATGCACTTTTTTGTCAATAGGTGAACGATAGGGTATGATGACTTCTTCACTTCCCCATTCTATAATGGCAGGGTTATTATCACAATAGACCATGAATCTTCTTTCCCATAATGAACGATAGAAGATTTGAGTGGGGTCACCCTTATACTTTTTATAGTTCTTCGGTTTGAACTTTCCTGAATAAGACATAAATAACAGTAAACACTTTAAACTATTTATAAGGTTTCTAATATGCCCTCAATTTCAAAACTATTGAATAAAGTAAATCAAGCAAAGTCAGCAGTCAATTCTGTTAAAGGAATTCAATCTAAGTTGTCTAACATCAACTATGCAAGTGTAGCGAATACAGATGAACTACTTGAACAAGCAGAAAAGGCAAAAGACTTATTAAACAGTAGAAGACAATCTTTAGAAAGTTCTTTAGATGCATCAAATGTTGCAAAGAATAAAGCTAAAAAGGTTCCTTGCACAAACTTTACTGAACTCATGTTTCCTATTAATGATGAGTTAGAGAACTCAATCATTTTTACAACTAGACAGAGAAAAAATCGTGCATCATCATCTAATGATGTGTCTAGAAAAAGTCTACTATCATCTGACGAACAAGTGGAGATTCAACTCTATGTTCCTGATGAACTTAACTCATCATCA